>MDSV01153369.1_pt1 | contig 29424 bp, 26 predicted proteins | sample 810851 | NCBI WGS metagenome assembly MDSV01 (sample SAMN05326640, study PRJNA326480) | marine metagenome | isolation source: seawater | place: Atlantic Ocean: North East | collected 2012 | reverse complement strand
CAAATTTTTCAACTGCTTTATCTGTTTCTATAAAACCAAATAAAAGGTTGTTTTTAATTAAAACAATTTCTTTCTTTAAATCCACAATTTTATTTTGAATTGTTTGAAGCTCCTCAGCAACCGTTTGGATTTTTCCCAAATTTATTTCAATGTCAAGAGGACATGGTGATACTCGATCACCACACATTGCTTTTGCCACCCTTCCTATATCCTCCCATCTCTCTTTTTTAGATGTATTTTTTTCGGCTCCAGGATTGTCAGTCTCTTTATATTTCACTTGAAAAATTGTTCCCACTCTTCTTTTACAATTAACACATGGTATCTTTAATTGTTTAAATTCGTCCCGTTTTTCCTTAGCTGAAAGATGTGTTTTCTTAGCTATCTTTCTTTTTTGTTCGTTTAATTTTTCCTCATATTCACCTTTTAGCTTATAAAAAGTATTCACAGCATTTTGAAATTCAAGGTTTTTTTCCACTTCAGCATTTATTTGGTCAGAATTCGGAGGTTCAGATGTTTTATTAGATGATTGGCTCATATATATTGTATGCTTATATTATTTTACGTAAGCTACCGATTTGAGGGTTTATATTTTCAAATTCATTATCCCACTCTGGAAGACTTGTTATAAGTTGTTGTTGGCTCCTTTTACGAGCATCTTGAAAATTTCGAATGGTAGACAGAACATATTGTTTTTTTTCTCTATCTTTTTCAGCTGATTCTTCGGGTGATGGTTTGCCTTTATACCTATACGTAAGAAATCCGCCTACAACTACACAAAATACGACAAAAATACCTACATTAAAAATATAATTTTTGTATTTTTCTCTATATTTATTACAATTTTTCAATGTTTCTCTAAAAAAATATTTTACTCCTGGTTCAATAAGTGAAGGAGGGTCTTGATCATTCATATTCATGTATATATAGAAATTATACATTTATCCAAGTAAATTAATTTATAATCGTTATTTATACTAGACAATGGCTGAGCCTGAAAAAGAAGAAGATTCCGCTGATTACACTGGAATTAATATACTTACTTTTGTTATAATCACAGTAATATACTATGCTTTTTTAAAACCAGTGTGGAAACTTCATAATTTAAAGGACGCAGACAGCGTTGCTGACACAGCTCGTAATCAAAAATACATGGCTGCTATCTATTTTATGATAGTGCTTTTTTTTCAATTTATCATTAATGCCAATTCTATGACCCATAAATGTGGTGGTTCGGTTGGTTCAAATATAGCAGCAGCTGCTGGTATGACTGTTTGGCCGTGGATTTTCATTTTTGGTATTATGATGTTATTTATAATGGCTTTTCCAGGAATGAAAACTGCGTTTTCTGATGTAATAGGTTATTTTGCTGTTTCATACTCTGCTAATAATTTATTGGCCGATTTACTTATTGACACAGAAGTTGACGCACAATTAAAAGCTGAGAATGTTGATGATAAAACACGTGAAGCTATGCAGTCAGCAGCACAAGCAATTGTTAAACTTATGGGAAATGTATCTATCTTAGTAAATCAGGTCGTGCCTGGAAATTTCATGAAATACTGGGAAACATTAACTCCTTTAATGAAACCCAAATATGCGAATGACCCAGATGGAGCACCAACACTTGCGAAAAAAGAAAAATTCCTTGAATTGGCTACTTTTAGAGATAATATTGGAGAAGCTTGTTGGTATTTATATACTGGAATATTCCTAATTATGATCATTCAAAATAATATTGTAACTTATAAATGCGATACTGACCCTCGGTTAATGAATGCAAAATATGATGAATATCAAGAACAACAAAAACAAAAGGAAGAGGCTGCCAAAAATGAAGAGTTAAACTATAAAATGTAACTCGTATGTATGTTTGATAATTGTTAGTATTAAAAACAACTATCAAATTAAATGTATTGCTGTAATTCCAAATAATAAATTACAGCTAAATAACTCAATATACCAAGAAGAAGAGATAATAACCACATAGGAAGGATGGTTTTGTTTCTAAAGCCAACTCCAAATTGTCTTAACGTATTGTCTGATTTATATAAAAAAGATGGCTGTGCGTATACAAAAATAGCATAGATTACAATATACAATACTATAGCCGCTAATACAACGTTTGTTTTTAAAAAGTTGCGGTTCATTGTGATATACTAATATAGAATGACATAAAAAATCGTATAATATACAACAGTTAATCATACATATTTTGATCTTCATAATCTAATTCGTCGGCTCCATAATGTCCATCATCATAATCGTCATTCATGTGTTCCATGTCATTTGCTTCATTATCAATGATATCGTCTATGCGTTGTTGACTCATAAAATCATCAATGTATTGATTTTTATTTCGTTCATTAACATTATCATTATTCTGAATCAACTCTTTTTCAACGTTCAAAATGTGTTCCATCATTTCTTTTTCTTCATCATATAAATTCGAATCATAGCGTGTTATTCCTGATTTCAATCCTTTGCCCCAATCTCCAAGTTTATTTATTTTCATAACTGTATCTACATTACGTTGTTCTATGGTCATTTTAGATAATTTGTCTGTAAAAGTCTTCTTCTCTGCCTCTTTAAGCTTAAAAACTGTGTCCATAACATCATCATAAGAAATCGAAACAATATCAATAGATGTATGTAATAATTCCAAGTAAACAAGAAGTAAATCTGCTATATTTCTTTTTAAAACTTTTTTATTTCCTTCAAACAAAAGATCTGTATTTTCAATTTGAACCATGACATTGGTTTGAACATTTGTATCATCCAAACTTTCCACAGTAAAAATGTCTTCCATATTTTTGGTTTCATCTTCCTCTACATATATCATTGTTTCATCATTAGTAAGTTCCATATACATTTTTAATATTTCAAGAACATAATACTCATAAAGTAGCATAGTTAGTCTTTCATTAAATATTGATTGTTTAATGTTACCATTATATTCAATTTGAGAAAAATATGGAGTATTATTCATCAATTTATACAATTCTTCACATCTATCTCCTACTGTTTTTAAAACATTGTATATTGGTTTTTTTGAATAAAAGCCTTTTAATTTTTCAAATTCTTCATTAATTATATTTTTTAGGTCTATAGTGTGAATATTTGATAAACCCAGGTATGATGGTATAATGGTGTTTTCAAAATCAACTTCATTCATAATAATATTGGGGTAAATTTGAATAAAATTATCAGCGAACACCTTCATTGTGTTAATAATGTTATATCCATATGCGTCGCTAATATCGAGACGTGAATCGGAACTTGATATTTCTCTTTCTCGGAAAGTAAAAATAGCATCCAATCTCTTTTCTATTTTGTTTTTGTTAAATTGTGTTTTAGATGTATATTGTGATAAGAAATCAATTAGGGCGTTTTTACTTTCTCGATTTTGTAAAGCAAGGAAGTTTTTAAATTCTCTTGTTTCATCCTCTTCTGAATCATTTACCATAGAAAAGGTTTCAATGTTATCTTCCATAAACTTTTTAAATTCGGGATCAACATAGGATGGTTCTACATCTTCATTATCGTCATCCGTTTCTCCCTTTAATATATTACGAATACATTGAATGTAATCAGTTGTTGGAAGAGTGACAGGTAATTGAACCATGTGTTCTCGTGAAACAAGCTGGAACAGTTGAATTAATGAAACACCATCATAATTTCTTCCATCATTTTTCAATTTAATAATCATTTCTTTCATTGTTTCATTAGGTTGAATATTTTCTGGTTTTTCATTACAAAATTTCACCAAATTTTCAGGAATGGGTAAAATGGTATTAAATTTACAATAAACAATAAAGGCTGTATAGATTGTATATTCACTGAACTCATTTTTCAACGGAGGATAAACTGTTTTGGTATTAATAGGACTATAAAAAAGCAAAGCCCTGGTAATTACATCAACATCCTTTAATGTGAGACCCATTTGTTTTACAATATTGTTGTAGACTTCAATCTCCTTATCCTTTTGAATAAAATAACTAAGAACATTGCTACCTTCATTAGTTGTGCTACAACATGCGTTTTCCAAAAATGGGTCATTTGTCATATTTTTTAAGATGGGGACTTGTTTGGCAACTATGTTTTGGATTCTTTCCTGGATACCCAATGAATAATGTATAATCTTAGATTCCACAACAAGTAAATCCTGTTCCTGACCACCGTAACCAGATTTCAAATCACTCAATAATTTGGCTTTGAATTCTGTAGTTAAAGGAGATAATTTTATGGTCTTGAAAGGATAGAGAGGTGGTATAAATCTTTTCCAGGTTAATAAAGGATTTAATTCATCAGGAATATTTTCCGAAGGAGCAGTTAATAAGTATTCTGCTTTCCTCATAAAACTATTTTTTACTTCTGGTTGCTCGATAAATTTTTCTTGAATAGTTCGTTTTAATGCCTCAGCAATAGAGCTTTGTTTTTTCTTTTTAAGAACATTCCAAGGATCATTAGAATTTCTAATGTTGTAAGCAATACATGATATATAATTAATAGCACTATCATCCCCAGCTCCCTCAAAAGGAAAGCCTTTAAAAGAAGTTACACAACCTGGAAAGGTTCTTCGTGTTACAATTGAGGGTATATTTGATTGGACTCCTATTATATAAGCAGCCATAGTGTAATACAAGATTCGTGCGTTATAATATTCTTTATAAGAAGGTAGAGTTTTATTCTCTTTAGACGCTTTCATGACTCTCTTTTTATATTTATCTTCATCATCCATGTTCATATGAAATGTGCGAATAGCTAATTCTATAATAAATTCACGTTGGTCTTCCAAGTTTATTCCCATATTTGAAGAAAAAGCGTCTACAATATTATTAGCCATTTTCATTTCCAATGGTTGTTTTACTAATGAGCCTTGTTGTTTGAGGGTTCCAATAACTTGTTGAGCTGCGTCCTTTTCCATTATGGCATTACTTACATCCTTGAACCCATCAACATATACATCTTCGAATTCCAAATTGTCAACTTGAATTACTTGGCCACTATGAGCATCAACCCAAGCGTTACCATCATCACTTATTTTTCCTATGGTAGATTTCAAAATCTCAACTGTTCTTTGGTAATTATTAGGATTTTCAACAAATGCGGAAGCAAGTGTATATCTAAATTCTGGCATTAAAGGTGTATTTGTTTTAATACAATACCTCCAAAATGGACTTTCGTCTGTTCCCACTAATGCTTTTCGTGTAAACTGCATGGTAAATTTTATTATGTCATTTTGTTTTTTCACGAAATCTCCCTGACCAATTATTTTACTTAAATTTACAGAATAGGGAGATGATATAGTCGAAAAAGCGTCAGTATCATTCAACGACGCACCTATCGTCATTTGTTGATTGTTATACTTAAATTTGTCTTTCATTCTTACCTCAGTTAGTTTTTTAATAGTGCTTTCATAGTATTCAAGATTTTCACGTATTTTAAATTCAAGTTGATCTTTTGAGAAGGCATATTTTTGATCAAATTCATTCATTATTTGTTTCAAATCATTACCCTCCAGTTTGGTCTTATTTAAGTCTGTTGTTTCACAGTTATCTTGAACCTTCATACAGTTGGTATGAATATTACATAAAATATCGTCATCGTTAATAAACATTGATTTATCCACACTATCATCCTCTACCCATACATTGTTAACTCTTTTAAAGTAAGTAATAGCATTTTGGTTTTCATTATTAGTGTCGGATACTATATCAAAAATAAAAGCATAATCTCCTTCACGGACAAGCTTCATTCCACTTATTAAAGTCTCTGACAAATACAAAGCTTCATCTGTAGACAATTTCTGGGTTTTTTCTAACTTTCGAACCAAAAAATCTATAAACTCATCTGGGTCTTTGGTAGCCATTTCCTTATCGTAATTATCTAATATGGAATACATTGTCTTGTCGAATTTTTTATCATAATAAATATCTTTATTGTTATCTTGTTCCATTTGTTCCATCGTTGAATATTGTTTTGCCAGATTATAGACTTGGCAATCATTCTTGTTAGAAAATTCCTCCAGTAGTTGTTTATTTGTTGCGTCGCTGTTTTCAAACAATTTGGCAATTTCATTAGGATACATTAGTTTTAAATTTTCAAAAGAAATGGCACTATTGAACAATTTTGCGGAATCACTACCAATTACCTTAGCTAACAATTCAGAATTTGTTAGTTTTAACTCTCCATCATAGTCATAACCATCTTTAAATACAGTTTTACTTAGTTTGTTAGGAGCTTGATAAATTGCTTCAGTAGACGGATTCTTGGGCACATTTGGTTTCATACTAATTAGCTTAAAAAATGCGTGACTTCTCTCGACAAATTTTTTCAAATGATTGGAAATTTCATTGAAAACAAATTTTGTTATTTCCTCATATTGTTTGAATGTCAAGTCATCATTGTAAATCAAAAACGGTTCCATATCTTTTAAAACATCTGATAACGACACTGCTCGTCTCATATATTTTTTAGTCATTTGAAACAATTGTTTTGTCCGGGGAATAAATTTTTCCACAAATTTATCATAATTACCACGTTTGTCATCTTCAGCTTCATCTTCCAAACGGAAAATATAGTTTTTGACGTTATTCAAAAATTTATTCTCATCCATTTCGTATTTGTTATCTGCTAAATTTATGGTTTGAACTTTTGTTGAATTATTTAAAAGCTGCCAATACTGAATAAAATGTTCATTTAAATTAGCTCTTCTCAAAATATCAGTTTTAGGTAAATTAATACTTGAAAAACGAACAACTGGCTCGGGTAAGGTTAATAAAGAGCGAATTGAAATTGTATTATTATCAGTTATGTCGGTTAATTCGAATGTCATGTTTGATTTATCTAATTTTGAAGCAACTATAGTTTTCATACCAAGATTATACTTTTGAATTAAAAATCTTTTAGAATTAACATTGTTATGGTCAACTACACTTGAATATAAATATCCCAAATTATCTATCACCACATTAAGATTATTATTTATCAAATTTGTATATAAAATATTTGAAGAATCTTCAAAATTGTCTTGTTGAAAGGGTATTTGTTCATTTATTATATTCTTGATTAAATGAATATATTTATTTTGTCCGTCAGGAAAAGAATTTGATTTATATAAATCCATTTCCTGTTGAAGGTTCATCATTTCATCCATTGTATTTAAAGTGACGATATCTGATGGTAAGTCTTCTATTTCACCTGTAACATTAAAAACTTTTTTCACATTTTTCGCTACCGGTAGAAGCCAATATAATTTTTTATTAAAATCATAAAGTTCAGCACTTAGAGGTTTCCAATCAGCTTCCTTTTTCAACGGAGATAAAACATTTCCATTTTGGTCAAGTTTTGAAAATTGTGTTCTTAATTGTTTGAATCTTTCAATAATAGTGTGTATTTCACGTAAAATTCTTCTTGTTCTCTCTGAATTTGGAATTGTAGATAACATTTCATCTAATAAATCATTACACTGGGCTTCAATGCTATATCTAACTTTAGCAGTATCTTTTTCTACAAATTGTTCAATTGGTGCGAACTCTTCACCAAAGCTAAACACAACATCGTTTGCTTCCAATAAGACTTTTTCTAATTCATCTTTTACATTAGATGTTGGGATAGATTGAATATTAAAATCGGTTTCTGGAGATGATTTTGTGGAAATTTTATCAAAATCAGATGGATAATCTAATTCTTCATCAATTTCTCTCTCATCATCATCAGAATTATCTTCCTCGGAAGGAATTTTTATTTTTTTGTCTTCTTTTACTTTTATATCATCCGGTGATTTGCGTATTTCAATCAAATCTATCGGGATGTCATCTGGAATACCAGAATAATTGAAATTTAAGTAGATTATTTCACCTCCTGGATGCGATTTTAATTCAATCATATCTTCCTCCAAATCGGTAATTTGACCAGTAATTATTGTAGGAATATCACCACCAAAATTAATATTCACCCAAACTCCTGGAAGTAGTTTATTTTGTCTTGCGTATCCTTTTTCTTTATTTCTGTAAACGAGAGAAATATCTGTAACTGAACCATCTCCAAATACTCCATCCTCTTGAATTTGAATTGTAGAAGGTTCGAGTGTCGATGTATTTATTAAAACCACTCTTTCTTGGTTTATAAAATCAATTATAAATGTTTGGTCATTGAGTATATCGTTAGTGGGACTGGTAATTTTAATAATGTCGCCTAACAACAGAGGTATAGATGTTTTATCTTTGTTGTCGACCATGTTACTTCTATATTTAGATTAGAAATTTTTATATCACATCAAAGTCAATTCAATAAGTTTCAAAACAAAAATACAGAGTATTTGTGTATTGATAAGTTTAATTTACATTGGAAAGGAAGCTAAATAGACTTTTTTATTTTATTATAGATTTCAATTAAATCATTTATACAGGTTTTAAGATGACCTTGAATTGACATTTTATCAATAACATCGTTATAAGCAAGACGAATAATACTATCATCGTCATGAGGATGATGCTTTTTAAATCCACAAAATGATAACAAGTCATTAGTTTCATAAAATTTGTGGTATAATACAAATTCCAAAGCTTTTCCAGTAGTGTAATCTTCGTTTGGAATTATAACATCAAAGCAATTTTTCATAGTTGTGTTAGATTCCTTTATCTCTAACTTGTCTAACTTATCATCGTCTCCTTCTCCTCCAATTAAAGTATCTAACTCTTGAAGTTTTTTAATAAGTTTATCACATCCTTTGTGAACAATTTCTTTATTGGTAAATACACCAACAGTTTCAATTAAGAAATCAAAACTGTCTTTTTTCGCAATACGAAGACCGTCAAGTAACTTCCAATTTTTAGATTCAAAATTTATTTTATCTGTTGTAAATCCTTGGTCCTTCCATATCTTTTTTTGTTTGTTTAATTCTATTTCTTGTTTTACATCATCAGTTGTGTTACCGTAAGAAGCAGCCGAAACAACATTATACATACCGTTTTCTTTAGCGTTACCTATGGAAAATTTACAGGTCAGACTAATAGCTTCTCCTGGAATCTGTTCACTTAATTTAGGTTTCAGACGAAGGAAATCGATATAATATCCTGTTTGATCACTTGGTGGGAATATATTTTGCTTATCGTTTTCAGACAAATAGGTGTTAGTGGTGATATTTTTTATCTTGAAATCATTACTGGTTACATGACGAATTGTATCGGTGTTATTCTCTTCGTCTATTTCAAGTTGATAATTTTCTAAGGGCATATCCAAATCTTGAATATGAATAGGCATACATCCCAGTCTTTGTTTGATAATTTCATTGTTAAGAGAGGTAGTATTTTTTTCAATAATACATGTATTTACTTCTTCATTATACGTTTTAAATACAACTGTATCGATTTCTGACAAAATAATTCTACGTAAAGAATTAGCGATACTTACATTTACACCAGAGAGTGTAAACTTGAGTTGTTCGTTTTCTTCGACTACAGTTTGTGGTAAAATTTTCGGGTCCATGGTATAGTTCTGTTATATATATACAAAAAGGCAACATTTTAATTCATTTTTATTTAAAAAAAATTACTAATAATCTTAATTATAAATGAGTTAAAACAAGAGTGATATAAAATACAATCATATTAATGAGTTCAATTCTGTATTATAGTAACTTTTGTCAACATTCAAAGGCTTTATTACAAAATGTAGGAAAAAGTCCCGAGCTTTCAAAAGACATACATTTTATTTGTATAGATAAGCGAATTAAAAAACCAGATGGAAAAACTTATATTGTTTTAGAAAATGGACAACAAATAGTAATGCCAGATAATATATCAAAAGTTCCAGCATTGCTTTTATTAAATGATAATTATAGGGTTGTTTATGGAGAAGAAATAGCTAATTTCTTCAAACCTCGACAACAAGCTGTTACCAGAATTGCTACCCAGAATAATATGGAACCTGAGGCTTATGCCCTTGGAGGAGGAGGTGGTAGTTCATTTGGCGGTTTCGGAGGCATGTCAGATTCATATAGTTATTGGGACATGGACGCAGACGCATTATCAGCCAAAGGAACAGGTGGGACCAGACAAATGCACAATTTCGTTTCTTTGAATCATGCTGATGCGATTAGCACTCCACAAGACGATGCTGATTATCAATCATCAAAATTACCAGAGTCAGTAACTGTTGAACAGCTTATGCAGCAACGAGAACAAGATATAGCAGCAACACATGGTCAACAACCAAGAATTTAATTATATAATTGATAATATAACAATAATATAATGAACCAAAATTATATTATTGATGGACTTGGATTTACTGGATCTATTCTGATTGGATTATCTTTTATTCCACAGACTTATAAAACTATTTATGAACAGACATCAGACGATGTTTCTTATTTTTTTCTATTTTTAAGCCTATTATCATCATCTCTTATGGTATTATATGGTTCATATTATATCATTTACCCAATGATTATTTCTAATGGAAGCGTGTTTGTTAACTGCGCAATTATAATTATATATAAAACATCTTTTTCAAGACCAGCTACTACCATCACTGTCTGATTCATCTGTATTGTGGGGAGGTTTCGTAGATGTACCAGCTAAAGCGAATTTATCTGCTAATGCTGCTTTCAATTGATCTTGAAGGGACGGTCTTCTTATTGGGGATTCTTTTTTAGAAATTCCTTCTGGAGAAGCTACTGTAGCTCTTCGTGATGGAATTGGTGGCGGAGGGGGTCTGGGCGGTGGTTCACCATCGGGTGAGGATTTTTCAGGGTCATTTTTTTTATTTGCTAATTCAAAATCCGAATCTTCAGCATTAGAAGGTTCTTCCACTATTCTGGGAAAGGGAGAGTTTGATGGGGGATTTAGATTTGAGGGAGGAGGAGGCTGTGTTTCGCTTTTTTTTCCTGAATTATCCTCAATGTTGATTTCATCTTTCTTCGTAGTTCCTTTTTTTAAGTTTTTTTTAGTGTGTTCGTAACTTGCATCTTTTACTTGATGTTTGTAATGAGTGTCATAAGTCAAAAAACTTGTAATATCGAGAAATGAATATTTTTCTCCAAGTTTATGAATTTTAGCATTTTGATCACACATTTGTTCTAAATATTTCAATTCCAAGTCTTGCTTTTTGGATAAAATTTCCAAATAACTCTCCATTTTACTATTTTCCAAACCTAATAGTTCCAATTCATTTGCGGTCTTTTTTTTCTCGTTTTCTATTATTTCTTTGTTTTTTTTGTGAATAATCTTCGATTCTTCTTCAGATATAGAATTTACCAGAGATTCAGATAAACTATTTAATAAATTAATGTTTTTAAAAACGTCATCTTTCCTTTTGTTGAATTCGTCTAACTCTTTGGCCAATTTGGGGTCCATTATATAATTAGGTATCGAATATATTAGTTATAAAGAACAAACAAATCCAGGATTTTAAACATATAGAAGGAGTTTCAAAATAACGAAATATAAGGTAATTTTAACATATTTAAATAAATACAATGTATTATAGCAATGACATCTGTAGTTTCGGCTTTTAATGATCATTTTATGGAAATGGTAGATGACATAGTTAATGTTTTCCCAGATGATTTAGATATATTAAGTGCAAGAAACTCATTAAAAGCTCTTCGTAAAATAAATCCTAAAATGTTGATTCGAAGCTGGGATTTCTACGTTGTTTCAAAATATTATAAAGAGATTGAAAGTGGAGATTTAAGTTATTTTTTAAACAAAGATTACACTCAGGATGTGTCAGTTAGTTCTGATTCAAAACGAATCATAGAAGCAATTAACAGATTACGTAATCCCATAAAATCTATGTCAGAGGAAGAACAAAAAAAGATACTCAAATATCTACAAAATTTATCAAAGTTAACTATGGTTTTCAAACAAACCGATGGAAAGTAATATGACTATTCTATATTTATTTAATTTAAGTTTGACTGATTTAAATAAATACTTATTTTATCTATAAATGAGCCAACAAGAGGAAATACAGGTGCCAGAAGAATTTAGCAAAGTGATTGGTGATTTTGTGAATGACATCCAAAGAACATTCCCAGAGTATACTCCTTTGATGGGTAAGTGGTGGAAAAATGATACACAATTTTCTCATATCGATGATGAAGATGAGCGTGAAAAACAAATATCACACCATAAAGACGCAAGAGTGATATTTTTATACAAATTTGCTATGAAAAAGTATCCTCCACGCTTTTTTGAAATTTTAAATCAGGATGAAAATATGTTCGCTGAAGAGTCTGATGTTGATACAGAATTCCTTCCTTTTATTCATTTCAAAAATGTATGGAACGACGATATAAGTGAATCAACGCAACAAACTATTTGGAGTTATTTAAAGCTTATTTTGTTTTCGGTTGTTAATTCTGTTAAGGATAAAGACGCTTTCGGAGATACTGCTAAATTGTTTGAAGATATGGATGAAGATGATTTTAAGGCAAAGTTAGATAGTGCTTTGGATGACATCAAAGGAATCTTTGAGAATTCTGGTAATGATGAATCTGGTTCTGGTATTCCTCAACCTAATACAGATGATATACACAGTCATTTGTCTGGAATGTTTACGGGAAAACTGGGCGATTTGGCTCGTGAAATCGCTGAGGAGACAGCTGGTGAATTGAATATAGAAGAGGATGGAGAAACTGATGTAAAGGAAGTATTCAACAAGATGTTCAAAAATCCAGGTCAATTAATGGGATTAGTTCAAAATGTAGGAAGCAAACTTGAAGATAAGATGAAATCCGGAGATATAAGTGAAGCAGAACTTATGAAAGAGGCAAGTGAAATGTTAGGCAAGATGAAGAATGTCCCTGGGATGGGAGATATTCAATCTATGATGAGTAAAATGGGAATGAATTTGGGTGGAGCAAAGTTAAATACAAAAGGTATGGAAGCCAGGATGAATCAACAGATGAAAAAAGAACAAGCAAAAGAAAATGTTAGAAAACAGGCAGCAATGAATCGTATGAGACGTGAAACTGCAGCAAATGAAGTAGTTACATCTGACCCTCCAAAATATACTGATGAAGAATTAATTAATATGATGAATGGACAGGAAAAAGATGAGAAGGCAGAAGTTCCTAAGAAGAAGTCTAATAAAAAGAAGAAAAAAAAGAAAACTACCTAAGTCACATCATGTTTTTATAAGGTTTAACATTTTAGCAATAAAATAGATAATATACGTGGGATATAAAATTACACTTATATTATAAAAAATAACTCGTTTTATATATATAATGACAATTCCAATATGGTTCAAGGACCCATCTATATTGCTTCACAGAGACTATATGTTGGAAATATGGCCAAGTAAATCAATGAATGATTATAACCAAAAGATAAACGCCATTGCGCGTCTTGTTATTTTAGTATCTATAATAGGAACATTAGTATCAAAGTCAGGAAAATTTCTCATTATCGGTTTAATAACATTAGGAGTTTTATTTATTATTTACAAACAAAAGGAGCCAGTTGAAGAAAAGGAAGGATTAGAAGTAAGGTTGAAATCAAGTGATACTTCATTATCTCCTGCACCCGTAGAACAATCAGTTGATCCCTCTTCTTTTGAAAATTTAATAAATGAAAACTATCAGGTGGGCACAAAAAAGAATCCATTTGGAAACGTCCTTCTTCCTGAAATTAAATATAATCCTGAACGAAATCCCGCTCCACCCTCGTTTAATCCAGACATCGCTGAAGATATTACTAAAAATACAATGAAAAATGTTCAAAATCTTAATCCTGGCATAAAGAATACAGATAAGCAGCTTTTTGGTTCTCTTTACGACCAATTCAATCTGGACCAATCAAATAGACTCTTTAATTCCGTTGCTAACACCCGTATTCCAAATGATCAAGGAGCATTTGCTGATTACTTATATGGAGATATGCCATCTTGTAGAGATGGTGATGGTATTGCTTGTGTAAAGGATAATTATAGGTATACATTGTATTAATTGAATAAGCAACTTAAGTAAATATTTGTGTTATAAATCATAAATGTCAACAGGATATTTCTTATTTTCAAAACTTGATGGAAATGAGAAAAAAATTGATGATAATTCGTCAGTATCAGTTTTTCAACAACCTTCTGAAAATATTACCTATTTGTTACCAAAAAATTTAATGGGTTATTATGTTGAAAATGGACTTTTTGAATCACAACTTATTGAGTGGAGTAAACAATTTTTACAGGATACTGGTATTTTTCTTGATATTGGAGCACATACTGGTTCATGGGCATTGTCTCTTGCTTCATTAGCACAACATGTATATGCTTTTGAACCTCAGAAAATGACCTATTATGCTTTGTGCGGTGGAGTAGCTTTATCCGGAATAAGAAATGTAACTTGTATTAATAAGGGGTTAGGTTCAAATGAACAAGTAGGAACTCGAACACTTAGGATCGTTAGTAATGATGGTGGTGGTTCAACAATTCAACCAACTAACTATCCAATTTTAGATGAAGAAAAAATTGAAATTATTACACTTGATAGCATGAATTTGAAAAAAATTAGTCTTATTAAAATGGATGTAGAACAAAATGAGCTTGAAGTTTTAAAAGGCTCAAAAGAAACATTAGAAAGATCAAATTATCCTCCCATTGTTTTTGAATGTAATGAAGCTGGCTTGGAGTTGAATTCTCAACATGAACTTTTTATTTTTTTGGTTAGAGATTTGGATTATTTGATAACTCCTATTACAGGAGTTAAAAATATGTTTTTAGCTTATAAAGATTTATTTGAAGATTAACATACTTTACAATAATTATTTACATTAATATAATTATTGTATTCATTTCATACCATTATTCGAGCGGATATTTGATTCGTTCATCTATCATTTTTTTGTCATAAACTGCTATTTTTGTGCTTCTGTCCCAAGTACTGTAAGGTATAATAACTCGTTCTTTTTCTACAATCAACCCCAACGTGTATTCAATACATTCACCTTCAAACTTAAACGGTGCCGAATGTTTCTTAAAATTCATATCATCGTCAAAGGTGGCAATTATATGGTAGTAATGACGTGGTGACTCATAAGATACAATATGTAAAACAAACCAGTATTCGTTTTCATATTTAAAACCTGGTGTAGAACCTCTAACATGAAGGAATATTTTAGGCATATTATGTCGAAGTTCAACCATATCCAGCTCATTAGAATCTTTATTTACTTTACAAATTTGAACTGGACTCCATTTATAGATAACATGATTTTCACCTTTAAATTTAAAATAAACCCAATTTTTTTCGCACCAACTATCGCAAAAAGAAGGATTAATTTCTGTGTATTCAATATTTTCTTTTTCAAGGTCGTAATCTCCATATAACATTCCAATTTTTCCATCTTGATGCTGACTTGTTCCCATATAAATTAGCTTTAATGGATCATCCGCATCAGGAAAGATACGAATATCTTCTATACCCATATACCTTTTTTCTTCAAATTTTACTTCAAATGTTTTCTCTTTTGTTGTAGCAAAATTTTTATCCAATTCAAGATATTTGTTATTTGTAATAATGTAATCATCACAATTTAAATAACCTCCTTCTGAATTAATCCAATAATTGACCAATCGGATATTCATTCTATAACCTGTATAATTTTCATTTGGTATGATACATGAAGAAGATGAAAAAAATTCCTTGTCCATTTCACCAACATTTCGATGTTCTATGTAGGTTAGATCTATTAATTGAGATGTAGGTAATACATCTTTATAAAATTTCATATTTGAAAGTGTATTTGTAATAATACTATCATCCATGCAGTGATTCAAAATTTTAACTACTGCGTCGTTTATATTGTCAATTCCCAAATAACAAGCAATAATAGAAAATTCATAATCAAATTTGTATGTATAAACATCATTAGAAAGAAACAAATATTCATCTTTTTTAATACCTTTTTCAATTGCTTTCTGAGCTAAATCATAAAAAAGTTTCGCATTTTTACATTCTCCTGTCATGCGATAGTATTGAACAATTTTGTGAATATTTTCTAATCTCATAGGATTATGATTGTAACCTTTCATCCAATATAATATTGCGTTTCCCATATCATTTCTGGCTTCATAAATATTGGCAATATTGTAATAACTATACCAGACTTCTTGTTCCCAATCTCCCATTTCAATTCTTTTGTGGTAAAATTCAATTGCTTCATCGAAGTTTCCGTTATCCTTATAAGAGTTGGCAAGATAGAAATGATACCTAACATTAGTTGGTTCTTCTTCTATTCCTTTTTTTAACAATCTAATATCTCTTTCAAATTTATCAGCCTTAGCTCCACCATCTCCAACATCATTTATAAATAGTTGGTCTTTACCGATATTTACATTATGATTATCAGGTGGTGTTGATACATATTCATGAGTTACTCCCAGATAAGTAAATGTATTATTATTTCGAACTATTCTCATATTTTGATAGTAAAAATCCTCACTACCCTGAAGTAAACAAAACGAATCTGCTTGACTTAAAATTGATTTATCAAACTGTTTGATTTCTAAAATCATATCAGCATCTAATAGAATAGCATAATCTGACATACCAGCCGCTGCTTTTAAAGCATATGAGCGATTATATCCGAAATCTTTAAATGGTTCCTGGATAATTTTACCTTCAATATCATGTTCTTCAAAAAAATTTTTAATTAGTTCAATTGTGTTATCTGTAGATCCTGTGTCACAAATACAATATGTATCAATAATAGTTATTACGGACGAAAGTAACCTTATTATAACTTGACTTTCATTTTTTACAATCATATTTAGACATAAAGTGGGGATTTTGTCTACCTCTTCTATATTGAGTCGCATTGTATTATTATATTCAGGTTCTTAAACTACTTTTAACCACTTTTTTATTAATAAAATAAAAGGTAGTAAGGAAGTATTCAAATAAAAATACAGGTTTTTTATTTTTTATTTTTATTTTTTTTAATAATTACAACGACAATTACAACCCTTAGGCATGTAATATAGGATAGCACCAGCCACTGCCACACCAAGTGTAACTACAACTCCCATGACAATATAAGCTAACCCCTCTACTATCTTTTCAAGCCACCAATCTATTGGTGGAATTTTAAGTCCAAACATTGTATTTTTATTTTTAAGAATATTTTTAAAGCTATTTCATTTTTTTTTATAATTTTCATAACTAATTAGGACGAGCCCATGCGGGTAGCCACCACCATGTCCATCGGGGGGGTCCACCTGGCCCCCAGCCAAGCCAATAGTGACGAGGGATGTTCCATATTACATACACAGTTCCTACAACCAAAACAATAGCAGCAACCCCAACAATAACAACCGATACGGCCCAGGTTGCCGCTTCTAACCACGGGTGGGCTTTGTAGAATACTTCTTCTGCTGGATCTACCTCAAATTCTCGAATCATTTTATTTACTTGTTTACTACCTGAATTAGTATTTTGAAAAATATTTCATTTTTTTTATAATTCATATGGTTTCTGAATATGAAGACAAAATAAAAGAATTAATGATATAAATTTAAACATAATTTATTTGAAATATCATGTTTTGTTGTTTTATTAGTATGAAAACAATTTTGAATATTGGAATTTTGATATCTTCGATTGGATTTGTCTACTTGATTCATCAAACAACAGGAGATTTATTTACAAAACCCTATTATTCAAATGACTATGTAGAGTTTGATAAATGGTCCATAGTGCATGTTTTATCGACAACATCTTTAGCATTATATTACCCGTATCCTTTGTCAATATCCAGTTATTTATCTTTTGTTTTAGGTTGGGAATTTATCGAAAATTATTTTTTACCATTTTGGAACCCCTTTTTCTACTTTTGTATAGAATCTAAACAAAATATACGTGGTGATTTGAGTGCTTCCATTCCGGGATTACTAATATTAATTACAAATCAATATAAAAACAAAATCTCTTAAAAAGTCATTTCATATATTATTAAAGATATGGATTTTTTTTATAATTTCATTTTTTTATCAAACCAATTCCAATAAGATAGGAGGGAATATAACTAATACGAAAGTAAAAACAGCAGCAATCAAAACCTCTACAAAGGTCATCTAATATTTTTTAATTTTTCTATTTATTCTTTATAGTTTCATTTTTTATTATAATAGAAGGCCATCCTCCTTCATTTTTTTTTGCCATCGTTGATATGAACGATGTGGACAATATGCGTTATCATCAATCGGCTCTAAAACAACCGCCGCAATCACGAGGGAGACTCCAATAAATAATACATAACCAGTAACGAAAATAAACAAAGATCTTATAAAAGTCATTTTACCGGTTACCTTGTTTTTTTCTGTTCTGTAATTTCATTTTTTTATTATTTAAAATATAAGATAAAATTCTTTTCATTGGTTATAGTAACATAGGATGGCAAATACAAGAATTAATTATGATCCTTGCCGGACTGTAAAGTCTCTTCAACAGTCAACAGGACCTGGAAGACATACTTTGAATGTGCCCGGAAATGGTGATAAACCTGCTTTTATGGAAGATCCTCATATTCGTGTTCAAAAATGGGGTGCTAACCTAAGAACAAATAGTATTAATTTAGAAAGTGATTTGTATGGTTTAACAAGACCTCTTGGTAGAGATTGTTTAGTGAAACATAGCTTTGAGACGAACCGTGTTGATTCAGACAGAATTTTTTATCCATCCAACGATCAATTATACACTGAACAATCGAGAGCTATTATGCCAGCTTGGACAGCAAGAGATTTGGAACAAGTTGATTGGTATACCTTGCCTTTGGACCCACAAGAAAATACATGTGTTCCATTTTTGAATAATTTAAGCACAAGAATATTAGAGAAGGATTACTATAATAAATCTTGTGACTATAAATCATCTCATTAATTTTTCTGTATATATAATTAGATTATATACAGAAAAGGATTATAATAATAATATAATAGTAATGTATATATAACCATGGAATTAGCTATACCTTTAGTTGCTCTTGGAGGATTATACGTGGTATCTAATCAAAATAATCAAATTGAAAAGACAAAAAAAAATATAAAAACCAAAGAGAAAACACCTGAAAGTTTTACCAATATGGGAAAGAAAAAAAATTACATACCTAATGCCAATATTCCTGCTCAAAATTACCCTGTTCAAAATAATAAAGAATTATCAGATACAGTGAATTTGTATGCTAACCCCAACACAAGCACTGATAAATATGTGAATCAAACTTATTATCAAAATCAACAACAAAAAGGCGCAGAAGTCGGAAATCAGATTCAACAAGTTTATTCAATGAGTGGTAACTATTTAGATTCCAAAGAATTCAAACATAATAATATGGTTCCTTTTAACGGTGGAAAAATACGGGGAAATACATATGATATGGCTTTATCAGAAAGCATTTTGGACAATATGGTGGGATCCGGAAATCATGTTATTAAAAAAATAGAACAAGCTCCTTTGTTTAAGCCTGAAGATAATATTAGTTATACTAATGGCACACCAAATAGCAGTGATTTTTATCAATCACGTGTAAATCCTGGAATGAGAAATAATAATATTAAGCCATTTGAAACCCAACAAGTTGCCCCTGGTTTGAATCAAGGTTATACAACAAATGGAAGTGGAGGATTCAATTCAGGTATGGAAGCAAGAAACTCGTGGTTACCTAAAACTGTTGATCAATTAAGAGTCGCAACAAATCCCAAGATGGAATATAATTTAAATAATTTAGAGGGACCTGCTGAAGCAGTTATTAAGAATCCTGGATTGATAGGTAGAGTTGAAAAACAATTACCTGATACTTTTTACATTAATAGCCAAGATAGATGGTTAACTACAACCGGTGGTGAAAAAGGACAAGCTTTACGACCTGAACAAGAAATGGGTATTGTTCGCCGACCTACTGGTGCTGTAGATTACATGGGTCCCGCTGCTTCAACAGAAGTGGGTGTAGGAAGAGCACCAACTGGATTTGAAAAATCCAAAAGAACTCCACAATCTACAACTTTGTTTAACGATAAAACATTACGCGGAACAGTTGATCGTGACCAAGGATCTGATCTAAATAATCAACACAAAAGTTACACTAATTATCAAAATAGTAGAACCACAACATCTCAACCTGATTCTTTCCGTTCAGGATTTAGTGGAGCAATAGGAGCCGTTGTAGCTCCATTTTTAGACGCCTTGAAACCATCTCGTAGAGACGAAGTTTGTGCGAACGTCCGTGTTGTCGGCGGAGCTGGAACTACTGTAGAAAATAATTACGTAAATAATCCCGATGATGTTGCTCCAACAACCATCAAAGAAACAACTACTCATTCAGTGGATTTCAATATTAACAACCAATCATCTCAACAATATGTTAACACGTATGTGCCTCCTGAGGAGACCAACCGTCAAACAACACAATTTAATAGTTTTGGTAACGTAGGAAACAATACAGAAGGAGATATGAATTATTATGCGGCTTATCGTCAACACAATAATGACATAAAAGCCCAAACAATCAATAATCGTGCTAACCAAGGTGGCACCCAAATGTTCAACCAAAATATGAACCTATCTATTGCCAAACAAGATTCCAATTGTATGGATAATTATACGGGTCCTGCTGGATCAATAATTCAAAAACCTCCATCAGAAAGAACATACGGAAAAATGTCCGGTCCTCAACAATTAGACATGGGAATTGAAGTTCAGCGCAATCAACCAGATATTTTGGATGCATTCCGAAGCAATCCCTATACTCAATCACTAACAACATCAGTTTAATGCGTTTGTTTTGAAACCTGAATTTGTGTTTTGTTCTTAATATAATAATTTGTAGAATATTAAAGTAATCTACATATTATTGCTTATACATCTTATGTCAAAAATATCATTCCATGAAGATATATTCAAAAAACTGGATTATTTTCATAAAGTTGGGAAAATACCAAATATTGTTTTTCATGGACCAAATGGGTCAGGAAAAAGAACTGTTTTGAATAAATTTATTAATTTAATATACAATAATGATAATAATCAAATTAAATCTTATGTAATGTTTGTAAATTGCGCCCATGGAAAAGGTATAAAATTTATTAGGGAAGAATTAAAATTTTTTGCCAAAACTAATATTTACACAAAAGACGGACATATTTTCAAATGTGTAGTCTTATTAAACGCAGATAAATTAACAACAGATGCTCAATCAGCATTACGAAGATGTATTGAATTGTATAATCATACAACTCGTTTTTTTTTAGTGGTAGAAGACAAATACAAATTATTAAAACCAATTTTATCTCGTTTTTGTGAAATCTATGTTTACCAACCTATGTTAGATGGAAAAATAACTAACTTATGTAGTTATGAAATAGAAGAAACTTTTAGTCTAAAGCAGTATTATGTTCAGAGACAAGATTGGTTAAAAAAAGAGTTAATCAAAATGACTTTTACTCTTCACAACTTATTGAATTTTTCAATCAAAATTTATGAAAAAGGGTATTGCGCTTTGGATATTGTTAACTTATTTGAACAAAATAAATTTAATTTACATAATAAAACAGAAATTATTATAAATGAACTTTTAATGGGTTTCAATATAATCAAGAATGATATTAAAAACGAAAAAATGTTAATTTATTTTATTTTATATTTTTTATTTATAGAAAAATCATTATCATTAAATACCATAATATCCATTTAAGCAACCTATAACACAAGTTTTCAATTAGTTTAAATTGTAAAATAAATTTTGGTTGAATTTATAAAAATGGATGACTTCAATGTTACTTCATTACACGAATCAAAAAATGAATGGGGTGCTCGTTTATTAACTATTTTAACTCCTTTAGTTATTGAAGGATTTCAATCTATCTATGAAGAATCATACTCTTTGTGTAAATCTAACAACGAAACTGAAAAACATTTAATGACTTTCCAAAATTTCATTAGTAGAATTCCCAAGTGGAACTCTAATATTGTTGAAACTGAACAAAAGCGTATTAAAGAAAAGAGTGGTTGTTCATATTTGGAGGATCTGATTACATGTGTTCACATAATACAATTGAAATTGTTAACAGCTGTTCGTGTGGGTTCTAAACAAAAAAAAATTGACGTTAAAATTCCAAGTATAAGTAATTTTATTCATAAAGTTTATATTACCTCTGCTAGAAAGATTTATAAAAACGTATACTTGTTTGAAAGAAACATAACTCCTCTTCAGATTCAAAAGAATGCCAGAGAATTGGAAATATTAATTCAAGAATCAATCTTGAACACAATTAGAGACAGTATTCCTGTTGATATTCTTTTGCGTTCTTATTTGGATGAAACAACAGAAGAAGATATTCAAACCGAAATAATGGAAGAAGAAATAGCCCCTCCATCCGTTGCCTCTGATGATTTACAATTATCGACCTCTGAAACCATTTCTCCTGGGTTGCCCGTTAAAAAGTCTTTGTCTTTTAATGATATTGATGAGATGGATAGTATTCCCACTAAAGATACTTTACAACTTCCACACCAACAAAAATCTTTGGAGACTGAAGGAAGTTCCTTACCAGTTGATAATACTACAACTAATCTGGCATCCGATAAATTAAATATTGGTGGTGATGCGACCTCTCTAACACATGAAGAAGTTCACTCATTGGACCCACCAAGTGTTGAGGTTTTACCTGACCTGTTGATTGATGACATTGAAATATTGTAATTAATTTGCGTATTTTTTATTATAAGTTTTTCAAAATTTATAATAAATGTCCAACATGTATATGTTAGCAACTTCAATTTCTTTTGTATATTTTATCATTAGATTTATTCAAATAAGAACCAGTAAAGAGGAGGCAGTTCCATTAAAAAATATTTTAAAAGATACAGTAGCAGTTTTTGTGGCATGTTTACTTGGAATTTTTTTACTTGACTCTCTATCTCCTTTTATAAATGAAACATCGACATCTAAACAAGGTGGGGGAAAATCCATGGCTTTTACCGATAATCCTAATTTTTAACGCCCTGTCCAGACTTTCATTAATGGTCGATAATTTTTGGTTTTATCCTTATACTCTTTGTAAGAAAGACCCCATTTTTGGTATTTAAATATATCGCCTAATAATGAACCTTTATTTGATAAGTAAGGACACTCTAAATGGAAGATAATTCCAACTATTCTCTCTAAACAACATCTATCTTTTCGATTTTTTACATGATTTACAATAGATAATAAGTTATATTTTTTATGAATTTTATCTAAGAATTCTAAAGAAATAAAGGATTGGACGCCATAACATCCAAGCCAAGAATCTTGTTTTCTAAATCCAAGTGTATGAACCGAATCTTCAATTATTTTTTGTCTTATTACATGTGTATTTTTGAGATTTGCTAAAAGTTTTAAAGAATTAGATTTATCATCGTTATAATCGAAATGCCAGATAGGCATAACAGGAAACTCATTCAATATTTCAAATTGAACACGGGTGTGAATAAACACACTATCATGTAAAATAACTGCCTGAGGAAAAAAGCGATAATGAAAAAGGTAATAATACGGCAAGATTTCTCCGGCTCCAGGAAATTCGGATTTTATATATCGCACATTTTTTACATTATACAAATCTTTGATAAAATGCTGATTACTATTATCATCAATAACAACTATATCCTTTACTGGATAGTATTTTCTTATACGATAAATACATTCGTTCCAATATCTATTCGTTTCCTCAGATACAACATGTCGTGTAATTATAAATCCAAAAGTCATAATAATATTTTTATAGATTTAAAATATTATTGTAAAAGATAATTAACTATTCATTTCATCAATATCCATAATTGGTTCTGAATTTGGAATTTCATCTTTTGGAAATATATATTTCTTAAATTCCTCCCTTTCAAGTTGTGCCTGTGGCGTATGATTATGAACACATCTTGCTATCATTTTATAGAGCTTAAAGTCAGGATATCTGTCAGTTCCGTTATTTTTATATAAAACATTGATACCATTGTCGTCAATACACCAGTCAACAATTAGACGAGCTACAGGGTTTGATTCGACGACCTTATTTAAATCTTTAATGTCTTCAATTAAATAATCAAATATAGAACACGCCAGGCGACATAAATCAAAACTATAATTTGGTTCTAATCTTGGTTTTTTTGAATTATAATAAGGTTCGATATTGTATTGTGTCGCAGCATCTCCATTTGAACTAAAACTGTCACTGCACATGACTTTCCCGTCATATTTATAAATTGCTCGTCCAAAATCAATAATTTTAAATATCATGCCAAAGGTTGGAACTCTATAATGGTTTCCTTTAAAATGGTAATACAAAAATTTCTTTTTTGTAGAAACATACATTACATTATTGGTATGAAGGTCATTATGAGTAAACGAGAAAACCTTTTGATACGTAATTAAAGTCATTATTATCTGCATCAAGGCGGAAAACCATATTTTTTCTGTCATTTTATCATCCAATATTAGTTGGTCCATAGTGTCTGAACAAGCTTCCATACAAATTAATTGAAGTGGAAAATTAGGGAAATACGCATTTATAACTTCTTCTTCACTATCACTTGATCCATAAGAACTACCCTCGCTACTTCCAGATTCTTCTTCATCGTCCTCATCGTCATCAGTGTATGATAACTCACTATTTTCGTCCTCTGAACTGTCTGTATTTTTACAGCTTATATTTTTAAATGAACCAGAAAGGGGAGAATCTTCTTTTTTAGTTGGATTTTCAGGAGATAATAAAAGACCATTATGAGCGTGTAAATTTTCACTTGTTAAATTTATATCTGTAATTTCTAAGTTAACATCGGTAATATCTAAATTCTCTGTAAATAAATCTTCAAATACTGTCTCTTCAAGAGAATCTAATTTTATGTCCTTTTCATTAATTTCATCACCATGTATTTGAATAGTTGGTAAATCTGGCCTACTGGAATCGTCTTCGAACAAATCACTATAATTATCAATCTTAAAGAGTGTTTCTTTATTTTTATGAAAAAAGTCTGATTTTACCAAATATTCTAAATCATCATAGACATTTAATTTGTAATCTTTTTTGATAGTCAGAAATGAACCATAATATCTAACACCATGAACAAATTTTTTAAAAGAGAGAAGTTGATTAGTTAAATAAGAAAAAAATCCGTCCACATATGAAGAATTATTAGGATCAATTATTTTCGAATTTGAATTTTCATCTGTTGATTGAAGATTAGGTAATGTAGTTAATTTATCGTCTATAGTATATTTTCCAATCATATATTTTACTGGATCAATAAGAGGAGCAAACTTAAAAAATACCTTTTCTGGACGAGGTTTACTTTGAATTTTACTCTTAATTAGACAAATATGAATATTATCAGAGATTGATTTTTGAATTTTTTCTATAAAATGCGTATGGTTGAGATTTACACTTGAATAATTATTATCATTTAAAACAAAAAAATTCCTATACAAGGGTATATAATTTTGAGTTCTGGTAAAGCCTTGTTTATCTAAATTATTAAAAAGTTCGGTGTTCTTTCTTTTATCATAATTGACTACAATTGTCATATACAAGACATTTAGAAAATGAAAGTAGTGTATACGCAAATCAACTAAATAGTTTGCGTTAATAAATATTCTATTTTTTGAAAATAATATATACTATGTCCTTAGAATTGAAAAAATTTAATATGAAAAATATTAGTTTCAAACCAAATGAGAACAAAGGTCCTGTTGTAGTTCTTATTGGAAGAAGAGATACAGGAAAAAGTTTTTTGGTTAGAGATTTGTTATATTATCATCAAGATATTCCAATTGGAACTGTTATTTCTGGAACTGAAGAAGGTAATGGATTTTATGGTAATATGGTGCCTAAATTATTCATTCACAGTGAATATAATACTGCTATTATTGAAAATATTCTTAAAAGACAGAGACAAGTATTAAAACAGATCAAAAAGGAAATTGAAGTGTATAAAAAAAGTAGTATTGACCCTCGAGCCTTTGTAATTTTAGATGATTGTTTATATGATAATACCTGGTCTCGAGATAAAATGATGCGTCTTCTTTTTATGAATGGTCGTCATTGGAAAATTATGCTAATTATTACTATGCAGTATCCTCTTGGTATTCCACCTGCGTTAAGAACTAATATTGATTATGTATTTATTTTGCGTGAACCTTATATAGCCAACAGAAAGAGAATATATGATAATTATGCCGGTATGTTCCCTACATTTGAATCCTTCTGTCAAGTAATGGACCAATGTACAGAAAACTATGAATGTTTGGTTATAAATAATAATGCCAAATCAAACAAACTCCAGGACCAGGTTTTTTGGTATAAAGCAGATGGTCACCATGATTTCAAATTAGGATCAAAAGAGTTTTGGGAATTGTCAAAAGGAATGGGCTCAGACGACGAAGAAGAACAATATGACCCTGCTAATGTTAAAAAACGAGGTTCCGGACCTAAAATAAGTGTGCGAAAAAGTAAATGGTAAGCCTTAATATTAAATTTCATCTAAAACAGTTTTTAGATGAAACATGATTTTTTTTTTATTATTTACTTAGTGTTTTCTGGACTTTCTGGACTTTCTGTGCTTCTTGGACTTCTTGGACTTCTTGGACTTTCTGCGCTTTCCACCCTTCTTGGTCTTCTTGGTCTTTCTGCGTCTTCGTCTTTTGCCTCCAGTCATGCCACAGGTGCCGCCTCCTTTCTTGGAATAAGGCTTACGGCTTTTACGCACGTAGTGTTTCTTACGGTGAAACACCTTATCTCCTTTCTTGGTAGTATAGTTTTTACGTCCACGATGAGTCTTGGAACGAGTTCCCTTGGTTGATCTACGTCTGGTAGCTCCCATATACATTCTATGATTATTTTATTTTTTTGGTGGGTTGTCGGACTCTTGAAATATTTCATCAAAAACTGCCGAATCGTCTAAATTCAATCCCAAGTCTTTTCCATCTACTGTTCGCTCTTTTCTAATTAAATCAACCATTTTCAAAAAATCCATTTTGTGGACCTTAATTAGTTCATAGGCTTTTCTAAATGCGAACATAACCAACATACTTACTTGACGGTCGATTTCTCGTTTGGTAGGTTCACTTATTTTATCATTAGTCATAGACAATTCCCGTCCAATAAATGGATATTCTGTATTAGTAGAATCATAATAATTTATATTATCTCCGAACCCATATTTGGTAATATAATCTCTGGCAATCTTGTTAGCTTGAATCAAATCATTTGATGCTCCAGTGGTAACATCTAAATCATCAAACTCATCAAAAATTCCATTATATTTTTTACCAACATTACACTTTACATCGTTATAAAGAAATACCTCTGCGGCTCTTCCACCAAGAGCTATAATTAAATTACACAACATAAATCTTTTGGTAGCGAATTTCATAAACTTTTCTTTTGGAGTAAATAATGTATATCCTCCTACTCCATTTGTATTTCCGTTGATAGTGATTTTTTTTAAGTCAAACATATCATCAAATATCGCAACCATCAAAGCATGTCCGCACTCATGATAACTAACTAATTCTACGATGTCTTCATCTCCTTCTTGTTTGTTAGAATTAATTCCAATAGTAATTTTTTCATAAGCTTTAAATAATTGTTCATTGGTTATTTCCGAAACGTTGTTACGAACAGACATGATAGCCGCTTCATTGGCAAGATTGGCAATATCAGCTCCTGAAAACCCAGTGGTCAATGCTGCCATATCATCTAATTTTGTATCTTTGGCTACTTTTTTCTTCTTAAGATGAATTTCAAAAATACTTTTACGTCCCTCTAAAGTTGGTAAAGGAACATTTACCTTTCTATCAAATCTTCCTGGACGAATTAGTGCGCTATCTAAAATATCAATTCGATTCGTGGCAGCTACAACAATAATACCATCCGATTCACTAAAACCATCCATATTTGTTAAAATTTGATTCAATGTTTGTTCTCTTTCATCGTTACCACCAGCGATTCCCGCTCCTCTTTGGCGTCCAACAGCATCTATTTCATCAATAAAAACAACACAAGGAGCTAAAGATTCTGCTTTTGAAAATAACTTACGAACTCTCGATGCGCCAACACCAACAAACATCTCAATAAATTCAGAGCCAGATGCGCTAATAAAAGGAACCCCAGCTTCACCGGCGATAGCACGAGCCATCAAAGTTTTTCCAGTTCCCGGATTCCCTTCTAATAAAACACCCTTAGGAATCTTAGCTCCCATTTCCACATACTTTTCGGTATTTTTCAAGAAATCGACTACTTCTGTCAATTCCAATTTAGCTTCATCACATCCTGCTACATCAGAAAAAGTTGTTGATGTAGAATTAGGTTGAAGAATAGTAAATGTATCAGCATTAACCTTTCCCAAAGCATTTATACTATCATTATTCATAGTCATAGCCAGAAGTCGTGTCATTAGTGATAAAGCAAGAGCAAAAATACATATATTTATCACGGCTTCTCCAAACTTGGTAAAAAACATAACTATTGTATTGCTTGTGTCAGCTATGTTTACGTCAACATCATGTTTAACCAGAGTTTCAACCATTTCTCCAACTGCCTGAGGTGTAATATTAATTTTATGTATATTTTTTGTAGTTAATTCAGTCGTTTCGGTTATTTTGTCAAGAGCATAAGCTGTTTTTCCGTCTGGTAGAATGGAAACGGATTGAATATTTTTTAAAGTAGCATCTTTGAACATATCACTATAAATAAATGAATCTCCTAAACCAGAATCTGACTCAAAAGGGTTAAGAGCTGCTTTTAAGTAAGAAACATTTCGAATTGGCTTTGTCATCTTTTTTACAGAGACAAAACTGTTTCCCACCCACAACATTGATAAAAGAATCAATATATTCATTCTTATCATACACTGCGATTGTTTTTAAATTATTCCTTTATTTACATTTTAATTTAAAACATTCCCTATAAAAAAAGTATGTCAGACGAGGACACACATAATGATATTCATGTTGGTATACAAGAAGAAAACATAGAAGATAAACCAATTATTTTTTCGGTTGGTCACCGATGTACAACTGCTTCTTTAATTAAAATTATGAATATGAAATTTGAATCTTATCCTTTTGATTGGGTAGTATCAAAATTGAGTAGTGTTCAGTATTTTTTAGAGAATAATTTTGAAAACTTTTTAAATAAAGAAAATTATACCCAAATTGAAAGTGATACAATAAATGTAATAAATGATGAAATCCAGATAATTACTCGGGAATCAATTGTTTACAATCATGAATTGGAAAAAAATAAAATAAATAATAACGGAAGTTACGGATATCAATTGGCTCTAACACACCATAATATGATGGTTGATAAAGATAATGAATACTTTAAAAGATGTATAACTCGTCTTAGAAAAATACTATCATCACCTAAAAAAAAACATTATTT
>MDSV01036398.1_pt1 | contig 29425 bp, 30 predicted proteins | sample 810851 | NCBI WGS metagenome assembly MDSV01 (sample SAMN05326640, study PRJNA326480) | marine metagenome | isolation source: seawater | place: Atlantic Ocean: North East | collected 2012 | reverse complement strand
GCTACTTCAGGTCAACACCAAAACGCTCTTTCAGATAGTTTTTGATGAACTGCTTCGCCTCCGGAGAGACCTTTAACGCATTTTGAAGGGCTTTCCCAGCGGCCGCACCTGTGTACACCGGATACTTACCCAGTCGCTTTGCTGAGATTTCTGCGAAATCTGGGCGATCCACTACTTTCTTAAATGCAGTGTTAAACGTCGCGATTACGTCGTTGGGCGTCCCTGCGGGTAAGAAAGCGGCTTTTTGCATGGGGAAACCTGCTGCGAAGAAGGCCTTCCATGCTTCCCATCTAGGACCAGAAGTCTCACAACCATCAGTTTTATCGCAGACCTCTTTAAACGTTGGAATGTTTGGGAATGTAGGGTCTCTAATGATATCCCCATTGTCCCCCAATGCACCCCACGTCATCATGACGACAGCCTTGCCTTGTTCAACCAGCGGGGCTGAATTTTTTAGGTATGCTGCAGAGGTTTGGTAGTCAATCGTGGCCTCGCCTGATTCGAACATCTTGCGTCCGCCACCACGGCCCTTGACTCCCATCACATGCTTGACGTCCATGCCTAACATATCCCACGCTAATGCGGGAACAAGATCAAGTCGTGTCGCTCCCTGATTACCATAAACGAATTTCTTGCCTTTAAGTTTGTTGGCCGTCCCGTCAAAGAGCTTACCGTCTTCAGCGTTCAGGTACGCTACCCCGCCTGTTCCAGACGCCATTACTGCGTTCCAGTCATTGTACTCATAGCGTACGCGTGGATCGTCCAACAAATATGGGAATTGAGTCGATCCGGAGGAGCCGAACATTACGGTTCCGTCACCATCTTTTTGCCGTTGGAACCAGTTAGCGCCCTTGGTAGAGCCAGCGCCTGGCATATACTTAACAACGACGGTTGGGTTTCCTGGTAGGGCTTCGCTCAACAATGGGGCAAAGAAATTGGCCCACTTTGCAGATCCGCCAGTTTCTGAGAATGGTATCGTCCACTCTACTGTTTTTCCTGACATATCTGCCGCTGAGGCGAGTCCTATTGTGAACACTGAGGCGCAGATGCCTACGGTGATTTTTTTTAATAACATCGGATGATTTTCTCCTGTCTTATTGTTTTTAGGCATTCATTCGCCTTTCTCCTGGGCCTTGATCCTTGTGTATTAAGTTGGATCCTCGGCTTAAAGCAATAATGACCAATCGGGAGCAATTAAAAAAGGTATACAACTCATGAATCTTACGCGAAAATTCGATTGATTAATGCAAAAAATCGATAAATAAAATGGCTAACATCGATCTCGACGATTTAACTGCTTTCAAAATTCTTGCTGAAACATCCTCATTTAGCGATGCAGCAAAGACGATACCCATCTCACAGTCGGCGTTTAGTCGACGAATCGAGAAGCTAGAGACTGCTCTAGATGCGAGGTTGGTTGAACGGACGACGCGGAGGGTAACCCTTACAGCGGTCGGTCGAGATTTTTACCGAAACATCAACCGGATAATGACCGACTTAGACCGCACAGTTTTAGGTGTCAAGGGGGTGGCTGATCCGATCTTTAACGAGGTTACGGTCGCCTGTGTTCCATCGGCTGTAAACTACTTCGCATCAGACGTAATCCGAACATTTAATAAAAATAATCCCAACACGCGAGTTCGATTAATCGATTCGAGCTCGAATGACGTGTTACTTACTATTGCGAGAGGGGATGCTGATTTTGGCGTGAATTTTGTGGGCTCATTGGATAACGAGGTAGAATTTGAGCCACTTCTCGAGGAGCGATTCGTGGTCGCTTGCAGGAAAGATCATCAGCTGGCAAAACATGTATCGGTGACTTGGAGCGAGATTTCTGAGTTCCCCTATATCGGGTCGGGTAAGGAGTCAGGAAACCGTCTCATTATCGATCAGACGCTTGCTGCGGCAGGCATTAAGATGAACAGCCTGTTCGAGACCCAGCACCAGACCACCATCATTGGACTGGTTGAGGCAGGCCTTGGAATCGCGGTAGTACCCTCTATGGCGATGCCTAGGCGCGAGCATCCCTTGTTGGTAAGCGTTCCACTCAGTGATCCGGTGATTTCACGAGTCGTTGGTTTGATTAGAAAAAGAGGGAAACCCATCGATGGTGTCGCCGCGGAGCTTTATGAAACCTTCTTGCAGACCGTTACCTCATAATGATTAGGGATGTGTCTACTTCTTTTTTACCAAGTGATGCATAACTGGTGCGCCGGTGATGATCAGGAAGATGCGGATGATGTGGTGCAATACGATGATACTGACGGCGCCACCAGCCGCCAGTGTCATCACGGCGATCTCCGCCTGGCCGCCAGGCCAGAAGCAAAGGAATAACTCGAATGGCGGGATATCACTGAACTGAACCGCGACCATGAAGGCCATAATGGCGACTGGTACAATGATTCCGATGAAGCCAAGGCCGGCGATGATATCTCTGCCAAGTTCCCTCGCTGTTATGCCCTGATAATGGATGCCGACCCCGAGTCCAATAAAAAATTGTGACAACACGATCATTTCCTCGGATGGTCTATGTGTGAGGAAGCCAGACATAGCAAGAGGAGCGGCGAGCACGAGCGGACCCAGGATATCGGCTCCGAACAATTTCATCCTCCTGAACAATATCATCCCCGCGATGCCGGTCAAAAATAGACTTACGTTCTGAAACATTGGCAGGTCCGTTATCGGTGACCCGAGCGGATTATCCAGTCGCAGTCCAAAAAATTGCGTCAGAACAATTGGCGCCAGTGTTACCAAAACCAAAGTGCGAGTCGCGTGAATAAGCGATAGTGTTCGTGGATCACCTCCGGCTTCAATCCCAAAAACAATCATATCTTGCAGGCCGCCAGGCATCGACGCGTAATAGGCAGTTACCGGGTCATATTCAAGGATTTTTCGAAAGTAGGGATATCCGATGCTTGCAATAGCCACAACATAGAGAGGCACTATGGTAAGTGTGAGTGCGTATTGTGGGATTGTCGTAATCACATCCATTGTCAATGTTGTTCCGATCGCCACACCCAAAACAGTCCTGCTGACGCTTGATACTTTCGGCATACCGAGAAGCTTTACCCCTGCTAAGGATGCGATCAAGCATCCGAATAGCGAGCCGAACAGAAAAGGAAGCGGCGTATCGAAGAGGTCAAGAAGGAGGCTGAATGCTAGGCATATCAGGATCGTTTTTAGCTGCAGAATCTGTGTAGACACCAAGGTTTGACTTCCACGTATTCATATGTATACATTAAGTATGGACCTTAGTTCGACCAAAAGTAAACAAGAGCCTCAATCAGTTGTGTGTTACGAACATGTGCTGACAAAAATGCACCGCGGGGAACTTGTGTCTGGCACCTTAATTACAGAAAAAGGCCTGGCAAATGAGCTCGGAATCAGTCGTACCCCAGCGAGAGAGGCACTAAGGCGACTAGAGAGCGATGGACTGGTCGTATCAGAACCACGGTACGGAATGAAGGTAAAAGTCCTCGGGTATACCGAAATTCTTGAGCTGTATGAGGCCAGAGAGGCATTAGAGATGGCTGCGGTCGAAATCTGTGCCACAAAAATCGACGATATCGAGATTTCTGGGTTGGTGGTTTTGCAGTCCGAGATGTCTGAGGCGGTGAGTGATCCTGCTCGACTGGCCATTCTTAACTATGCTTTTCATAAAGCACTACTGAATGCAGCAAAGAATCGCTATCTGACGATGTCCTTCGAATCGATCCAGAACACACTTCTCATCCTGGGGCCTACTACGCTGACCAATAGCGAGCGCGCCGAGGAGTCCTTGAATGAGCACGACCAATTAATTGACCTCTTAAAGACTCGGGATGCTAATGGGGCCAGGAATTTGATGAGGAAACACTTGTCAAACGCGAAACGAGTCCGTTTGAGGCAGATAAACCAGAGACTCATCGATGACGCCTGAGTTACCGGAGATAACGCCAAATAAAGACTTAATTCGTGTTGGTGAGGGCACCATTGATTTCGATGTGGTCGTCGTTGGTGGCGGCAATGCGGCACTGTGTGCGGCCATAAGGGCGGCAGAAACAGGTGCATCTGTGGCTTTATTTGAGCGTGCTCCAAAAGACTATCGTGGCGGTAACTCTCGTCACACTCGTAATTTGCGGTGTATGCATACAGACCCAAAAGGTGTCCTGACAGGCTCATATAATGAGGAAGAGTTTTATGATGATCTGTTAAAAGTAACCAAGGGAAATACCGACGAAGATCTGGCGCGGCTTGCGATTCGTGACTCAGAGTCATGCTATGATTGGATGCTTGGTCAAGGTTGTTTTTTCCAAGAGTCATTGTCGGGAACTTTATCCCTTTCACGTACCAACGCATTTTTTTTGGGTGGCGGCAAGGCTTTAGTCAATGCCTATTACAATCGGTTAGAGGCGCAAGATGTGTCGATTTTCTACCAGGCGACCGTGCTTGATATTGTGATTCTGGACCGAAGATTTGATGGTGTATTGGTTGATCTGAATGGTGAACAAAAATATGTGCGAAGTCGGGCGATTGTCTTGGCATCTGGTGGATTCGAGGCCGATAAAGACTGGCTCGCCCGGGCCTGGGGAGATGCTGCAAAAAACTTTCTGATTAGAGGAACTCCATACAATACAGGAGAGGTCCTGAAACGTGTTCTCGAGATAGGAGCGGATCAGATTGGAGACCCGACTCAATGTCACGCCGTGGCCATCGATGGACGGGCTCCAGAGTATGACGGTGGAATTGTCACTCGGGTAGACTGCGTCCCATTTTCCATTGTGGTTAACCAAGCAGGGCATAGATTCTACGACGAAGGCGAGGACGTTTGGCCAAAACGGTATGCGATCTGGGGTAGATTGGTTGCCAAGCAGCCAGAGCAGGTTGCCTACGCGATTATAGACAGTAAGTCTAAAGACTTGTTTATGCCGACCGTATTTTCAGCGACCGTTACCGACAACTTAGAGGAAATGGCTGTTCAGTTGGGTTTGTCCAGAGATCAATTCCTTGCAACGGTAAATGAGTTTAATGCTGGTTGCGGTCGTGGTGAGTTTTTTCCGACTGAACTGGACGGGTTGGGAACCAAGGGCGTACAACCTGCCAAGACAAACTGGGCAAGACCTATTGATACACCCCCGTTCTACGGATACGAATTGCGGCCCGGCGTGACCTTCACCTACTTGGGTTTTCGGGTCGGTCCTGATGCCAAGGTGAGCTTCAGTGGTTTACCGAGTGATAATGTTTGGGCTGCGGGCGAAATCATGGCTGGAAGTATCCTTGGGGAAGGATATCTCGCTGGGTTTGGTATGACTATTGGCACTGTGTTTGGACGAATCGCGGGAAAGGAGGCTGGGGCATATGCAAGATCAAGTGCTGGATGAGGCGAAACGTCAGCTCGCTGTGTGTAACGCATGTCGCTATTGTGAGGGATTCTGCTCGGCGTTCAAGGCGATGACCCGTTACAGGGCGTTTGACACCGAGACAGTGATTCATATGTCAAATCTCTGCCACAATTGTCAGGCGTGTTATCACAGTTGCCAATACACGGTGCCTCATGAATTCGAGCTAAACCTCCCCAGTGCTCTCGCGAACGTCCGTGTTGAATCTTGGGAATCTCATGTCCCTTTTCCTGTTCTATCGAAGTTATTCCAGAGTAGTCCTCTTGTGTCGCTCTTGAGCGTGGTGGTGGTGTCTGTTTTGTTTTGGCTGGTGGCTGGAATCCCCTGGTTTGCGGCTGACACCTTCTATGATCTGATAAGTCACAGTGTTTTGGTTTTAATTTTTGGCCCCCTATTTCTCGCCCCATTACTTATTCTGTTTATAGGCCTTGGCCGGTATTGGAAAACGGTAAACGGGGAACCGATCACGCGACAGCAACTAGCTGAGGCCCTCAGAGCGGCTGCTAGTCTCAAAAATTTAGATGGGGGTGCGGGGCAAGGTTGCAACTACGAGAAAGACGATAGATACAGTCAGTCACGACGCTGGGCCCACCAGGCAACGATGTATGGATTTTTACTATGCTTTGCTTCCACATCAATCGCCACCGTGATGCATTACGGTTTTGGGTTAGTGGCCCCTTATCCTTTGATGTCACTGCCTAAACTTTTTGGCGTCACCGGGGGAATACTCCTTACGCTCGGGACCTCTAAACTTATATACCTGAAGACCAAGGCCAATCCCCTGTTGGAGGCATCTGGTCGGCGTAGTAGCGATTATGGCTTTGTTACTCTTCTGTGGTTCGTGTCAACATCTGGATTGTTGCTTTACTGGGCTGGCGGAACCACGCTCGCCAGCACGCTCTTGATCCTGCATCTAGCCAGTATCGTGTGTCTTTTTGTTTCCATACCGTTTAGTAAGATGGTGCACGGGTTTTTCCGTATAACAGCGCTTATTAGGGAGGCGCAGTTACAACGTACCTGATGTTTAGTTGACCTTTGCGCTGAGTAGCTTATCCTCCCGCGCCTTCACTCGTTGTTTTTTATTGGATAGATTGTGACTAATTCAAATGCCCCCCCGATAAAGCCAAGTAATCCAAACTTTTCTTCTGGACCGTGTTCCAAGCGACCGGGATACCAGTTGCGAGCGCTTGATGTGGGAACGCTGGGACGCTCTCATCGGTCGTCAGTAGGTAAAACAGCGTTGCGTGAGGTTTGTGAAGAGACAAAACGGCTGTTAGGTCTGCCAGACGACTATTTGGTGGGGATCGTCCCTGCATCTGATACTGGAGCATTTGAGATGGCGATGTGGTCGATGCTCGGGGCGCGTGGTGTTGACGTATTTGCGTGGGAGTCCTTTGGTAAAACCTGGCTGAACGACATCGTCAAGGATCTAATGCTACCAAATGTAAATATTTACGAAGCAGATTATGGTGTTCTTCCCGACCTATCTTTGACCAATAAGCGTAATGACATCGTGTTTACATGGAATGGAACCACATCAGGCGTCAAGGTACCGGATGGCGACTGGATACCGTCAGATCGTGAGGGATTAACTTTTTGCGATGCCACGTCGGCTGTTTTCGCCATGGAGATGCCTTGGCCAAAGCTCGACGTTACAACATTTAGTTGGCAAAAAGTCTTGGGTAGCGAGGGTGCGCATGGGATGCTTATCCTGAGCCCGAGAGCAGTGGAGCGTCTTGAGACTTATACGCCACCCTGGCCATTACCGAAGATCTTCAAGCTTACAAAAAAGGGGAAATTGATAGACGGTATTTTCCGGGGTGAGACGATCAATACACCTAGCATGTTATGTGTCGCGGATTATTTAGATGCTCTGGGATGGATTGATTCTATCGGTGGTCTAAAGGGAGCTATCCGTCGCTCAGAAGAGAACCTTGCAGTTATCGCTGATTTTGTTAGTAAGTCTGATTGGTTGAGCTTCTTGGCGCAGGATCAGAATACAGTATCCAACACGAGCGTTTGTCTGTCTGTAGAGGCTAGCCCAGATCAGGTCAAAGAGATGACGAAATTGCTCGAGACCGAGGGTGTTGCGTTCGATATTGGTGCCTATCGAGACGCTCCTCCCGGATTAAGAATTTGGTGCGGCGCCACGATTGAAAAAACAGATGTCAAACTTTTGATTGACTGGCTTGATTGGGCCTATACAACCGTCGTTAGCAGGGGATAAACGAACAGTGTTTTCTATACGTACATACAATGCAATATCGCCTACGGGTCTTGCCCGATTTAATAGCTCACACTATTCGGTATCCACGGAAAGCTCTGAGCCAGCGGGTGTTTTGTTGAGGAGTTATAAGTTAACGACTGACGAATTACCCGACACGGTGGTTGCTGTCGCTCGGGCCGGTGCAGGTACGAATAATGTCCCAATCCCGCAGCTGACTGAGCGGGGTATTGTTGTTTTCAATACCCCTGGCGCCAATGCAAATGCTGTGAAGGAACTCATTTGCGCTGGTTTAATGATGTCGTCGCGGGACATCTTCGGTGGCTTAAAGTTTGTTGACGGACTAGCGGGCCATACAGTTGATGATCTCGATCCGCTGTTAGAGTCTGAAAAGAAACGTTTCGCTGGGTCGGAAATATACGGAAAGACGCTTGGTATCGTGGGTCTTGGGGCAATCGGCTCACTGGTGGCGAATATGGCCTTGGATCTCGGGATGCGTGTTATTGGGTACGATCCTGCGATTTCCGTTGAGGCGGCGTGGCGGTTATCTAGCCGCGTTGAAAAAATGCCAAGTCTCGACGCGCTTCTGAGGGACGCTGATTACATAACACTTCATGTGCCGGCAATCGAAGCGACAAAGAATATGATCAACTCTGGATCCATTTCAAGAATGAAGAACGGGGTAAAGCTGTTGAACTTTGCTCGGAAGGAGATCGTCGATGCAAACGACGTCATCAGTGCTCTGGACACGGGCAAGATGGGCGGCTATGTGACAGATTTTCCAACCCTCGAACTGATTGGTCATCCGAAGGTATTGCCAATGCCACATATCGGAGCGAGTACGGGAGAGGCGGAGGATAATTGTGCTGTTATGGCCGCTGATCAACTGATCGATTTTTTAGAGAACGGAAACATAAAAAATTCGGTCAATTTACCTGACACATCGATGGCAAGGGGTTCGGATTTTCGCTTAACGTTTTCCAACTCCAATGTCCCGAATGTATTAAGTACCGTTCTCGCGCAGATATCGGCAACAGGCGCCAACGTTATCGATTTGGTGAACCAGAGCCGTAACGAGATTGCCTACAACATTATGGATCTAGATCAGCCGGTCACTGACGAACTTTTGGACGTTATTTCGAATCTAGAGGGGGTGATTCGAGTCAGGCGCGTATGACTGACCGATTAGGGATCCACTTTTGGAGCCGGAACGGTCTGACTAGCTGATGACATTTATCGGGGAGCCCTTTCGGAAGGACTCAAACGCGGCGAGCATTTCCTGATAAAAAACGGTGAAAGTTTCTTCGGTGCAGTATCCGACGTGTGGGGTTGCCAACACTCTTGGGTGAGCCACAAGGCTATCCGAATTGTTGGCGGGCTCCAGTGGGTAAACATCCGTAGCTAATCCACCCAGAGTGCCGGTATCTAGGCAGCCTAAAAGTGCCTCCTGATCGATGATTTCGGCTCTTGAGGTATTGACGATATAACCGTCTGAGCCTAAGAGACTGAGCTCGTTCTCTCCAATTAGACCCCTACTGCGATCGGAGAGTTTATAGTGGATACTCACAAAGTCTGATCGTAAGAATAACTCAGATTTTGATACCGCCGTGACTCCCATGGCGACGGCTTTTTCCGTATCTAGGTTACTGCTCCAGGCTAGAACGTCCATCCCGACCGCTAGACCAAGCGTGGCTACCTGACTACCCAACCTGCCAAGCCCAACAATACCCAATGTCTTGCCCCGAAGATCTCGCCCCATAACAGGTTGCCAGACGTTATCGATTTTGAGGCCATTGATCAGTGGCACAGCTTTTCGACAAAGCATCATTATCAGCATAAACGCATGCTCTGCAGTGGCATGGCCCGGGGAGGATGTGCCACAAACAATGACTCCACGGTCTCGGGCCGCGTCAAGATCTATCGCCGCGTTTTGCTTACCTGACGTTACGATTAGTTGCAGGTTTGGCAAAGCCTCGATGACTTCGCGTGGAAATGGCGTTCGCTCCCGCATGACTCCGATCGCGTCGAAAGGCAGAAGTATCTCAATCAGTTCATCAGTGCTCGGAATATGCGAGTCAAAGAATGTGAACGTTAACGCGTCTGAAGAGCCCCAGTCAGCGAAGGACTCTGCCCTATTAAAATAATCATCAAGTATTGCTATTTGCATCATTTTTTACTCGGTTGGGTTAAGGCCATGCATCCAGTTCAATGTATCCTCAGTGGACCCTTTTACGATGTATTCTGCGCCCAATGGTTGTTTCCAGCCGCTTCGATCGATCGCTCTAAATACGGTCTCGTAATCTAATTCACCAGTATCGGGTGGTCCACGGTCAGGAACCGACGCAAATTGAATGTGGCCAACAAATGAGTAGCATGCATTGAAACGCTCGATCACATGACCCTCGGTCCGACCAACGTGGTAGCAATCGAACATCAGCCTCACATTTGAACAATTTAGGGTTTGAAGCAGTTCACATGCGTGGACGGTATCTCTCAAAAAATATCCCGGCATATCGAAGGGGTTGAGGGGCTCGATTAATACCGACATGTCATGTCGTGACGCGATCTCCGATGCGTATCTTAGATTTTCCAAATAGGTAGTTTCAGCTGATGAACCGGTAGTTTTTCCAGCCATAACGTGCACATTCTCTGCTCCCATTTGAGATCCATAGGAAAAGGCTTGATCGATCGCTTGTCTGGCCTCGGGAATTTTATCCGGTAGGGCCGCAAGGCCAGCATTGAGTGAGCCGCGTATCGTGTTCAGTCCGAGCATTGAAACTGATGTTGATTCGAGCGCTTCGCACACATCCATAATGGGTTCGTTGTATGGGAAATGGCACTCCACTGCATTGAAACCAGCGGTGTGTGCGGCCCGGATGGCGTCTGCTAATGTATGTTCCTGCCAAAGAAATCCGAGATTGGCTGAGAATGTCGGCATCAGTCCCACTCCACGTTGTACTGCTTCACTATCTCCTGTACCTGCTCGTTGCTCAGAATGTTTGGTTCGAGCGAACGCGTCAGGTAGGCAAGTTTAGCTGTGGCCTCCAATTCTTCTGCTGCGTAGACTGCAGCCTCTAGGGTTTTTGCGGAAATAACTGGGCCATGACTTGCAAGCATTACCGCGGCATGTTTTCCCGCAAGGCCTTCGATGGTGCGTCCAATTTCAGAGCTTCCAGGGATGAAATAAGGTATCAGTCGTACCTTACCCAGTTGCATGATCCCGTACGGCGTAAGATGCGGTAACCAATCCGTGATATCGTCGCACGGTAAAAGCGATAGAGCCGTCGAGTAGCAGCTATGCAGGTGCACAACCGCGCCTGCCTTGGCTGATCGTGTATCGTAAAAAGCCTGATGGAGCGGTACCTCTTTTGTGGGTTTGGGACCAGATAGAAGCTTCCCGTCAGGGCTGATCACGCTCAATGACTCAGGCGTCAGGCGGCCGAGACAGCTGCCGGTTGGTGTTACCACAAGATTACCGTCAGGGAGACGTGCTGAAAGATTGCCGGTGCTTCCGTGCGTGAGTCCTCTTTGGTATAGGCTCAATCCGAAGTCGCATATGTGTTCTCTAACGTCTTTCATATGTCCTCCAGAATGGCTAGAGCGTCACTGAAAAAATCCGGAGTTCCAAAGTTTCCACTTTTCAGTGCCAGAGCAACCGGATCACCCGATGAGATACTGAAGACCCAAGGCACCCCCGGACAGATTTCTCGACCAATCATGACCTCGTCAATGTTGAGCGCTTGGGTCACGGCTCCGGACGTTTCTCCGCCGGCCACCACAAAACGTCGTTTTCCCAGTTGATGAGCAGCGCTTGCAATCTCAGCCATCGCTTTCTCTACAATTGTGCCGGCCTCAGCGATACCGAGGGCGGCTTGGGAGGCCTTAACTGAATCGGGTGATGCTGTCGCATAAACGAGCGGAATGGCGTCGGATGGTAGCGATTTAATCCAAGAGATACAGGTGTCAATTTCTTTTGAATCTAATGCTTCGGGGGCGATCTGATAGCTTGGATGTCGGTGCCGGTAGAGGTTAACCTGCTGCTGAGTCATTTCTGAACAGCTACCACTCAGTATTATTGCTCGATCTTGGACAGGTGGGTCGGAAGAATTCTTGGTGGAGGCGATTCCCAAAATCTCTGGCAATGGCATCGCCAGTGCGCTTCCACCGGTTAGCAATACATTCGATGGTGTATTGCTGGCAAGAAACTCAAGATCTGAAAATTCAACCGCATCACCGATGACGTGCTTTTCTAGCGGAATCGGAGAACCGTTTTTTTGCGCGACACGATTCCAGACACTGACCGGTGCCTTGACCTGTGGAGCCAGTATCCTGGCAAGGTTTGCGTCTGTCATCGGGGTCAGTGGGTGGTCTTTCATACTGGATTCGTTCAGTAATTGGTTGCCTACGAAGAGATGGCCCATAAACACTGACCGACCATTTTCTGGGAAAGCCGGGCAGTATAGCGCCTGACTTTGTTGCGTGATTTTCATGATTGCTTCTGCGACAGGTCCTATGTTCCCAGTCTCCGTCGAATCAAAGGTTGAGCAATATTTCCAGTACAGCTGTTCGGCACCGCCGGCAACTAACCAATCCGCGGCAATAGAGCAATCCTTCACTGCTTTTTCAACCGGTTCAGTTCGGCACTTAAGCGCAACAATTTCGATATCTGATAGTCCACCAGACGGTCTTGTTGGCAGGCCAAAGTGTAGCTTTACCACCGCGCCGCTGCGTCTGAGTAGCCCAGCCAAGTCGGTCGCCCCCGTAAAATCATCGGCGATACAACCCAGTTTCATGAACTACTTCCTGGTAATTTGATACCTGATCGTTCGGCGAGGACTTTAACGATCGCACTGTCATCTTCAGCGCCAAGGCCTGATTCTGAAGCTTTGTTGTACAGGGTGAGCGCAGCGTTCGATAGGGGAGTGACTACATTTTTTTGTTCCGCCTCCTGGGTCACTATTCCTAGGTCTTTGACAAAGATGTTTACGCTCGAGAGTGGTGTATAATCACCATCAGCGATGTGCGGAGCACGATTTTCAAACATCCACGATGACCCCGCGCATTTACTGATCACATCGATTACTTGGTGCAAATCCATCTTAAGCCCGGCCGCAAGATTCATCGCCTCCGCCGCTGCCGCGATATGAACTCCCGCAAGTAATTGGTTGATCAATTTCATCTGTGAGCCCTGTCCGGCATCGTCTCCCAGGTCGAAAATATGTTCAGAGATTGCATCAAAGACAGGTTTTGCTTGAGACATCGCTTGGGGCGAAGCCGATGCCATGATCGACATCCGTCCCTCCAATGCCTTGGCAGCACCGCCGCTTACAGGCGCATCGATATATTGGAAACCTTGACTAGTTACTCGGGACCCAATCTCAATTGCTTTTGAGGGAGCGAGAGTCACACAGTTGATAACGAGGGCATTTGGATTTAAACCGCTGAGCAGCTGGCTGTCGAATAACACGGATTCGGCTTGGCTTGCGTTCACGACGAAGATTAATACGCAGTCGATATTGGCTATCGAGTCGAGTGATTTTGTCGTGTTTCCTCCTGCAGATTCGAATCGTTCAAGTGCATCAGGATTTAGATCGAATCCAGTTGTGGAAATACCACTACGGACGCACGAAACGGCGGCACCAAAGCCCATTGACCCAAGGCCAATGACCAGCGTTTGCATGAGGGAACTCCTTAATATCTCGTTGTTCTTGTCGATCGTCGCGATTATCTGGTAGACAAGAATTCGATCACATCATAATGAAAAGGGGTGTCTTGTGGCCAGAATTGTCGTAACCGGTGGCGGTGGTTTTTTGGGTCAACGCTTAATAGGCGCGTTGCTAGAGTCTGATCGCTTGGTTATAAATGGCGACCACGTCTTTATCGAGTCGCTGTGTGTGATCGACCGGGTAATCCCTGAACATTTTAGGTCTAGGGGGATAGAGACGATTGAAGGTGATTTACTTTCCATTATCCGAAAGCGGCACGAATTATTTGAAGGTGTCGATGCAGTGATACACCTTGCGAGTGCCGTAAGTGGTGAATGCGAGGCTGACCTAGAGCTTGGTCTCGAGGTAAACGTAAACACAGGTATGGCCTTGGGAAGACGGCTTGCTCAAGAGAATAATAAACCCCTTCTCGTTTTTACCAGCTCACTCGCCGTTTATGGCGGAACGCCCGAGTTTCCATTGCCTCCAGTTATTACTGATGATATTCGTCCGAATCCGCAAAATAGCTACGGCGCTCAGAAACTTATACTCGAGACGTTATATTCGGATCTGGCACGTCGCGGTCTGATTTCTATTAGGACACTTAGACTGATGACAGTGTCTGTCAGGCCAGGCAAGCCGAATCAAGCGGCGAGTAGCTTTTTGTCGGGCATGATCCGTGAACCACTCGCAGGTATTGGCAGCAATATACCTGTGCCCATGGATACGGAGGTTGCGCTGAATAGTCCGAGGCAAGCGGTTGATGGGCTTATCCGTGTAATGGGTATATCGGACAAGGTCTGGGGAAGCCCATTGGGGTTGAATCTGCCGGGAATTCGTATTTCCGTTCAAGGAATGGTTGATGCTCTCGAGGAGGTAGGTGGCCGTGAAATACTTGACCATCTCACCTATGAAACGGATCCTGTCATCCAGCGCATTGTCGCTGGTTGGCCTTCATTCTTTGACTCAAATCGAGCACGGAAGCTTAAATTAGAATCCACCGAGCGTTTCGAGGCGGTTGTGAGATACTTTAAAGACGCTATGTAACCCGACACGCATCTTCAAAAGCCAACCGCGGAGCACGGGGATGAAGTGCAGAGAGGTCGCCACGACCCAACAAAACAACACAATTAAATTTCCACCGTGTGTCACCGAAGAACTGAGACTCGACTGCAGCTGAATCAAAGCCACCCATTGGTCCGCAATCACAGCCTAGTGCGCGGGCCGCGGCGATCAGGAAACCAATCTGAAGGTTTGCGTTCGCCAGAGCGTATCGTTCAAGACGATCAACGGCCCATCCTGAGTGTGCTGTCGGTTGCTTCATGTGTGGCGCCAGGGTCGTAAACTTGGTGTGAAAATCTAGATCGTAGGCAAGAATCGCGGCGGTGCCCGCTGTTCGAGTTTTTTCCTGGTTGAAATCTAGAGCACACTTCGCTAATCGTTCCATAGACTCTACGGTGTTTGCGAAGACGATACGAAGCGGGCACGAGTTGTTCGCTGTGGGGGCTAGTTTAGCCAACTCATAAATTGCTTTGATATCCTTCTCGGAGAGCTGGTCTCCGCCAAATTTTTTATGGGATCTTGCATTGGTGAAGATTGATTCTTTGGAGAAATCCATAAGGATCCTTATATATTGCCGCTGAGTGGTTCGATTTTTGTTCCATTATAGGTGAGGTAAATCCATTACCTTTCAAGACTAGGGGAAACCCATGAAGCATTTGATCGCGAGAATTTTGCATTGGTTTATCATTGCTTCGATGATCTTGGCCGGTTGCTATCTAGGGCTGATGGTCATCGTGTTTATCTTGGGTTAATGAGGTGCGATGCTCGTGCTCGTGTTGTGCAGGACTATCTCACCGGTGCTCAACGCCGACCCGCGGAAAAAGAGAGCCGCAAATAGTCAACACCGTAGTTTTTGCGATAGTGTGCGGGCCTCGAGTGGTTCTGGAATTCGGGCTGATATATTAAAATCAGGTTGAGCTACTTTCTTGCGTCCATCTGCGGCCCCTTGTACCCCGCGGGTAGTTGTCTCGTCCCGATGACTTTTGATTAGATTCCGAGAAATAGGATCCATCCACTAATTGTAAATAACGAAAGAAACGTGGTGGCACTCAGACAGCTAGCTGTCAGTCCGGGTGCACCATATTGAGCGCCGAAGACTGGATACAGAGACGCCATCGGTGAGCTGGCTAGGAGTATTACGGCGTAGACGTTAGGATCTTGAAAATTGTCGACAAATAGGAGGCAACAGAGCGCTACCAGCGTCGGATGAAGAATCAGCTTGCCAAAGCTTGTCCACGCGATATCGGTCCAGTCTCCGAGAGATGGCCTAGCGATCAGGGCCATCCCAATCGTAAACAATGCAAGTGGCGCGGCAATAGTCCCAAGCAAAGAGAGAGGTCTGAAAATGGATTCGGGTAAATAAAGTGATGTTGAGCTAAAAATTGCGGCTATTGCTACAGAGATTATGATGGGATTTGTCAGAAGCGGACGTATCGTCTGCCCGAATAACTTATTATCAAACGTGTCAGCGGTTGGAGACTGGCTGTGGAGTAAGAGAAAAATGATCGTCGGGATCATGATCAGATTCTCCACCAGTAAGACGGTCGCGTATGTTGTCATCGGGGGGCTTGCAAATATCAGAAATAAGATCGGATACCCGATGAAGCCGTTGTTGCTCAGGGACGCCCCAATACCTCCCTCAAGGACGGATAAGGTATATCCGCGTCGTAGGACACGGTGAAAAAAACTGATGGAAACGATGGCTAAGGCCAACGAACATACCAAAAAAATAATCAGAATATCCCACCGAAAGTGCTTGGAAAGATCGAGAACGCTGAGCTTTGTCAGCAGTAGACAGGGAAACGCAACTTTCATGACAAATGAACTGAGGACTGGGTAGTCATCACTTGACAGAAATCTGAGCTTGACAGACAAAAATCCCAGGATTATTAAAACGAAAATTGGAGCAAGAATTTCGATTAATTCACTCATCTTGATCGGCTACGTCCTTCGCCTGCATCGTCAAACGAAGCTGAGCATTGGGAAACCCGTACCCTCGGTAACCGTCTCGTTGCACGATCTCAAAGCAGAATCTTCCGTATATAAGTTTGGTAAATAGCTGAAAAAATTGACCAAATTCATCTTCGTCATACAGTACATGTAGCCGTCTTAGGCGATCGATGTCGATATTTTTAGGGTCAAATCTTGCCAATAAATCGTCATAATAGTTATCAGTGACGTCCATTATTTCGATGCCCGTATATTTCAAATGCTCGGCTACCTTGAAAATATCGTCTGTCCGGAACGCGATATGATTTACACCAGAACCTGAGTATTGCTTGAGTGTTTGAGATGCAACTGTGCGCTGGGCTCCAGAGCTGTTGATTGTAAACGCGATACCACGGTCTGAATTCTCAAAAACTTGCGACCGGACAAGACCCGAAGGATCCAACACGTTCAATGGTGCTGTCGGGACTAGGTTAAAAAGCGATTTATGAAGCAGCGCTGCCTGAAGTGATTGGTCGTGGTCCATCGTGGTTGCAATGTGATCAATGGTTTTGATCCATGATTTTTCATCTGGTTTGGGAATGGTCGAGAATTCTCGGTCCCAATGTGGACTCTGTTCTTCGGGATCAACAAAATAAAGCTGCGCGCCTTCGGGACTTACGATTGCAGGGAGCCCGTGGGTGTCTGTTTCAGGGTCGCCGTATGAGACGGGATAACTCAATTGGTTTGCTCGAGTTACCATGTCTGACGGTCGTTTGACCGATAATCCATAGGCGCAAACCGATAATCCGTGAAGATCATAGTATCGATTAGCGAATGAACCATCCTCCCGGTTGAACACCAGATTGACTTGGCCCTGTGTCCAACGCTCGACACGCTTTGCGTGATGGAGCCCTGTACACCGGAAGCCAAGTGCTTTGAGGGTTTCTGATAATTTTGGGTACTCCTTGTCCCCTACTGCAAACTCAATAAACTCAACGCCATCCGGTTCCCTTGATGAGACGAGGGACTGCGGCTCATCGTTCAATGCCTTTTCAGTGGACTGAGTAACGAATATAAGTGATCGATAGCCATCCAGTGCGACCTCGTGCGCGTTACCTGCCCTGAACTGATCGTTGAAAATTTCAAGCGAGAGTGGTCCTTTGTAGCCAGTTTGTTTTAGATTCTCCATGAACTGATCAAGTTCAAGTTCCCCTTGTCCGGGGAAGCAACGGTGATGACGCGACCAGGAGAGCGGATCGAGGCTCAACTTCGGTGCATCAGCTATTTGGACCAGAAATATTTTTTCGCCTGGAATATTTGCAATACTCTTGATCTCGGTTTGTCTGCTGTAGATATGGAACGTGTCTAAACAGAGGCCGAGAGCATGATGGTTGGCTTGCCTTACTGCCTCCCAAGAGTCTCTATAATCTGAAACTACATGAGACCAGCCGAGTGCCTCGTAGGCGACGCGCATGTTCCGCAAAGCGGCTAATTCAGCCAATTCATGAAGATCCTCTGCAATTTGTGAGATTCCGGGTGAGGCAGCAGGATGCACACTAGAGCAGATCATTAACAGGTCAGTATCTAGTCTGGCCATCAGATCAAATTTACGCTCAGCCCTATCAAACGCTTTCGCACGAAGATTGCCACTCAGACCCTCGAAATCCCTAAATGGTTGATAGACAGTCGTCCGTAAGCCAGCGTCGCTGATTATTGATGCGATTGTGTCTGGACTATTCTGGCTAGTGACTAGGTCGTTTTCAAAGATCTCAATAAAGCCAAATCCTGCCCTTGAGATGGCATCGATTTTGGTTTCTAGGGTTCCTGATAAGCAGACCGTAGCAATCGAAAAGTACATACCGCCCCTTTGCAGTAGTCGTTAATCAGGCCACATCGCGGTGAGTGCATGATTGAGCCCACCGGTAATATGCTGAGTGAGTATTTTCTCTGCTTGCTCTGATTCCCTGTTTAAGGTGGCTTCGCATAAGAGCTTGTGTTCCATTGCGGCCGCCTCACCACGATGAGTTAGGACCAGAAGTTGATACCTTAAATATTTAGCAAAGATACCGGCATGTAACGCGAGTAGATTTTTTGAATTGCACGCACTAATCGTTGCTAAATGAAACTCCCAGTCCCGTTGCTTCCAGAGCGCTTTATCAGACTCGTCGTCAGACAGCATCTTTGCTTCTTCAATCTTGAGCTTGTGATAGGCAGAGACTAATTTTCCTTCCCACTCACTGTCTCCTTGCTGTATCGACTCTTTGAGGGCGTGACACTCAAGAAGCGTTCTCAAACCACCAATCTCTAAAATATCTTGTTTGGAGACCGGCTTAACAAAAAATCCCCGTTGAGGAGTGGCCTCCACAAAACCGTCGCTGGCTAATCTATTGAGAGTCTCACGCAGTATCGAAATACTCGCCGCGTAGTGTTGTTTCATTGTCTGTAGGGTAAGCTTCTGACCGGGGGGTAAGTCACCGAAAACGATGTCTAGTTTGATCCGATCATAGGTTGATTGGGTGACAGTAGCTCCTTTCAATCCACTGAGAAATCCAAGCTCATCCTTCTCCACTAGCAGAGCCCCCATTTGCGTCAGCCCATTTGGCTTGCTTGTAACCAACGATTTTACGATATACCAACTTTAGTCCATCTATTCAGAACATATGATGATTTCTAAAATATATGATGATAGTGTCGCGCGTCTAGTTAATAAAAATTAGAGTTTAACAGTCACGATGATCTCAAAAGACGATGAGGTGGTAAAAATCGCGATCGTTGGTTACGGCTTGATCGGCCAACGCCACTCTGCGGCCATCAAAATTACGCCGCGAGCCAAGTTGGTTGCGGTTGTTGAGCCTGAGGGGAGCGACGCGAGACTTTCCGTCGATCCTTTAGTTCAGATTTATGCCGACATTGACATCATGCTTGCGGACGCTAAGCCTGACGGAGTCATTGTCGCTTCACCCACGACGTTACACATAACTCACGCTCAGAAATGTATAGACGCGGGATTACCCACCCTGATTGAAAAGCCAATATCTGATGATCTGGACGCCGCTCGCAGGCTAACCATTAGCGCTTCAAAAACAAGTGTGGCTTTATTGGTAGGGCATCATCGTCGATTCAATCCCATCATTGAGAGAGCTAAAGGGCTAATAGACTCCGGCGTGATCGGCCAAGTTCGGGCGATTAATGCGATCTGTTGGTTCTATAAACCTGATCATTACTTCGAAATTGCGCCATGGCGCAAGGCGCCTGGGGCGGGTCCAGTTTCTGTGAACCTGATCCATGATATCGACTTGATGCGGTATTTCTGCGGCGAGGTAGTGAGCGTCCAAGCTGGTGCTGCAGTGTCGAGACGAGGCCACGAAAACGAGGATCTGGCCGCTGCAATTTTGTGCTTTGAAAGCGGAGCGATTGGGACTGTGACGGTCTCGGACAGCATTGTCGCACCGTGGAGTTGGGAGTTTACATCGGAGGAGAATCCGGCATATCCATCCACTCAACAGAGTGCATATTTCGTTGGTGGGAGCGAGGGATCCATATCTGTCCCTGACCTGCGGATCTGGAGGCACCAGGGTGAAAAGGATTGGTGGAATCCAATGACCAGCGAGCAGGTAGGAAGTAAAAACTCAGATCCGTTAGTCAATCAGATTACCCACTTTCGAAATGTGGTCCTGGGACTGGATGAACCTTTAGTTTCCGGTGAAGAAGGGACCAAAAGTTTAGAGGTTATCGACGCGATCCAACGAGCGTCGACAACCCACGAATTAGTTCGATTGGACGGTGAGTCACATACGGCTCAAGTGCAGAACGTATGACCGTCTGTCGAGGTAATGACCAGCAGTCAATAAAGAACTGTGCAACCGGCGCATATGGAAGCGTCATGAAATATCCGAGGAGGATACAAATGTTAGGAAAATTTAAAATCCATAAAATGGGAGCGGCGCTGGCTACAGCTGGAGTTCTGATGGCTGCTTCATTTGGTTCTCATGCCGCATCGATGACGTTCACACTTGCAACGTCCGGCACAGAGACAGATATGAGGTCTGTGGCCATGCGAGAAGTTTTTGCGCCAATGGTCTCTGATTTCGCTGACTTTAAGGTGGGCTACAGCGGCTCGTTATTTGCTCAGGGCACTGAGCTTGAGGCGATCAGCCGAGGTAATTTGACAATGTCGATTGCGTCAGCGCAAGAGCTTGCTCAGTTCTTCCCTGAGTTCTCTATTTTCGCGACCGGTTATGTGCATCAGGATGCGGCGCATCAGGTTCGTGTTTTCAATAATCCTCTGATGAATCCTTTCAAGAAGAAAGTCGAGGACGAATTAGGTGTCAAACTTCTGTCGGTCATGTATCTAGGCCGTCGTCACGTCAATCTTCGCTTCCCGCGCGCAGAGAAGAACGTGATGACTCCTGTCGATCTGGCAGGCGTTAATCTTCGTATGCCTGGGACCGATGCGTGGCAATTCCTTGGGAAGGCCCTTGGCGCATCCCCAACTCCATTGGCGTTCAATGAAGTTTATACGGCGCTAGCCTCTGGTGCTGTTGATGGTCAGGACAATCCTCTACCTACAGTTGTCGATAAAAAATTCTATGAGGTGACCAAGCAGATTTCCTTAACGTCTCATCTGGTCGACTTGAACTACATCGCTTTTTCGAAAAAGACGTGGGACGGGTTGTCTGCAAGCCAGCAGATGGCTGTTCAGCGTGCGGCAGATGCTGCGGCAGCATACGGTCGATTGAAGCAGTTGGACAAGGAAAATAACCTTGCCGATTTCATTCGGAGCCAGGGTGTAGAGATCTATACCCCCGATCTAAAGGCGTTCAGAGAGCACGTACAGGCTCAGTATGTTGGTAGTGAAGCCGCTGCTAGCTGGCCAGCGGGTGTTCTTGATAAGATTAACGCTCTAGGAAACTAAGCTTAATCATCTGCGAGGCGGTTGTATCTTATGATAACACGCATTGGTTCGTGGCTCAGCCGTCTCGCAAACTTTGTCTTGGCCACTGTTCTGGCGGTCATTTTTGTTACGTTTCTGGCACAGATATTTGCTCGGTATGCGCCTAAAATTGCGACCGCGGTTCCTGTATCAGCTATTTCCCAATGGATGAGTACCCTAGAGCCTATCGGTTGGACAGTGAATCTGATATCGCTGCTATGGGTCTGGTTAATTTTTTTCGGGTGCGCGTTTGTGGTCGAAGAAAGAGACCACGTCGTATTTGATGTTTTTGTTCAAGCGATGCCTCCATGGTTGAAATTGTTTTGCAAGCTGTTCGTTGCGTTGGTGATTGTGTGCGCAATGATATGGTCATTGGGTCCTGTATGGGATGCGACCTTTGGAAGCCGTCTCATGGAATTAAAGAAAATTCAGACTCTGAGGATTCCAATCACCGGTGACAGGATCGCCATGAAGTGGCTATTCGCCCCATACGTCTTGTTAATGGTGGTCCTTATCGTTCGTTACTCATACTCCGTTGTGGAGCTTCTCAAGTCGATTGGTAAACGCCATCCCCTGACTGGTAAAAGTGGTCCAGAAACATGAGCTCAGAATTATTGTTCGGGCTCATAACTTTATTTGGTACAGCTGCAGTTGGCATGCCAGTCGCATATGCCATCGTTATCGGAGTATTGGTTTATCTAGGGCTTGCCGGTCAGGACTTGGCTATCGCTGGTGAAACGATGGTCCAGCGACTGTTCGACGGGTTTTTGTTGCTTGCGGTCCCGCTGTTTATCGTTTCTGCCAATATTATGAACGCCGGATCGATCTCAGATAGGCTACTTAAATTTTGTGTCGCACTAGTGGGTCGTTTCCGCGGCGGTCTTGGTCATGTGAATGTCGTAGCCAGTCTTATCTTCTCAGGCATGAGCGGGTCTGCGGTTGCAGACGCCGCAGGGATCGGCAAGCTCATTATTGATATGATGGTCAAGAGCGGAAAATATAGTCGCGGATACGCGGCAGCCATAACGGCAGCAACCGCAACGATAGGCCCTATTATCCCGCCATCGATTCCTCTAGTTCTCTACGCGCTCGTGTCTGATACTTCTATAGCCTCGTTATTTCTGGGCGGCATAGTTCCGGGGTTAGTCATGGCAAGCGTGCTGATGGGGATGAACGCTTGGATCGCACATAGAAGAGATTTTGGACACGAGGAAGCAGTTCCTCTAATTCAATTACCGCGGATCACCTTTAATGCGGCGCCGGCCCTGTTAATGCCGATAATTCTATTAACCTGCATATATACCGGTGTAACAACACCGACCGAGGCGGCAGCGATTGCGGCATTCTATACACTCCTAGTTTCCGCATTTTTGTACCGTACACTCAAATTCATGACGTTATGTGAGGTATTTGTTGCGAGCGCGAGATCAGCTGCATCTGTAGGGGTCGTGATTGGTGCCTCCATGATTCTGATGTACGTCGTGATCCAAGAAAATGTTCCAATGATGATCTCGGAGATTTTGTCCGGGTCGGACATCAGCCCGCTGACCTTCCTTCTGTTGGTGAACTTGCTCGTTCTCTTGCTCGGCTGCGTGCTCGACGCGACAGTCATTATTCTGGTGATAGTCCCGCTATTCATTCCGACCTGTAACGCGTTAGGGATAGATCTGATTCACTTTGGCGTTCTTATCGTCGTCAATTCAATGATCGGCTTGATCACACCACCATATGGAATTTTATTGTTTGTTATCAGCGCGGTTAGCCAGATCCCATTGAAAGAAATGATTCGTGAAATCTGGCCGTTTCTAGGAATTCTCATTGTCGCTCTGGTGATCATGATTCTTGTCCCGGATATTGTTCTCTGGGTGCCAAGATCGCTCGGTTACTGAGGAATGAAGAATTCTAGCCAGATGAAAGTTGGTCTCGTTAGACTAGCTAAATAATTATTCTCCACACGACTGTTTCTATTCCAATAAAGGACTATTAATTAGGTCAAAAAGTCACGGTGAGAAATGATCAATCAGTCAAGGCCTATTAAAGGTGTTATTCCAGTAATGCTCACCGCTTTCGATGAGAGCGGGGCAATCGATTGGACCGGTCAGCAGTGTCTAACTGACTGGTATTTAAGGCATGGTTGTGAATCATTATTTGCAGTCTGTCAGTCTTCGGAAATGCTTCAACTTGGGCTGGACGAGCGGATAAAACTAGCCGAGTTTACTGTTGATATAGTCGATAATCGTGTTCCAGTTATGGCCTCTGGCCACATTGGTAAAAATTTGGATGAGCAGCGTGCCGAGCTCATAGGTATGGCCTCAACAGGGATCGATTGCCTAGTATTCGTAACCAATCGACTGGACCCTAAAAATGAAGGTGCGGAGAAACTGTTTAGGTCCGTTGAAGTGTTGAAAAACGAGTTACCGGACGATCTGCCTTTGGGGCTCTATGAGTGTCCAGTGCCTTTCCGGCGATTACTAACTGACGAGGAAATTACGCACTTTGCAGCAGATCCTAGATTTGTGTTTCTGAAAGATGTCTCCTGTGATTTAGAGACCGTTAGACGTCGTCTAGAACTTACGAAAAATTCAGGACTCGTGGTTAGTAACGCTAACGCTGCAATCGCATTCGATGCGATGAACTCTGGCGCGAGTGGTTTTTGCGGTGTCTTTAATAATTTTCATCCCGATTTATATCGATGGCTTCAAGACGAAGGTGGTATCCACACAGAATTTGCCGACGAACTATCCCGTTTCTTAGTTCTTGCCGCGGCTACCGAGGGGATGGGGTACCCGAAGTTAGCGAAGTTATTTCATCACCGCCAAGGTACGATTCGATCTGCATTCTCGAGGGCAGTATCCGATGACATTTACGAAAAATATTGGGGGCTTGATCCAATACTCAAAAATATAGAGGAGGGGACGGCCTATTACCGGAAACGGATCAAATACCTGCAGGAAGCTCAATGCCTATCATAGTATTTGGATCCGCTAATATTGATCTATCCGTTGATGTCGAGGATCTGCCAAGGCCCGGTGAAACAGTCCACTGTTCAGACTTTCGGATTGGGCTGGGAGGAAAGGGTGTCAACCAAGCAGTGGCAGCGAGCAGATTGAGTGAATCATCAGTGATGTTTGTGGGTGCGATCGGTACCGATCACTTTGGTTCGATAGTAGAGGGTGAGTTGGAGCGCCTAGGCATATCCACCACAGGCATTCGCCTTGATCCGGTCAACCCAACCGGGGTGGCGCTGATACACGTGGATAGAAAGGGAAATAATTCGATCACGGTCTCGGGTGGCGCGAATCTTTCTTGGACCAAATCGGATATTTCGGAACTTTCCTTTGATGGAATATCGGTGGGGTTATGCCAGTTAGAGACGCCGCTAGCAGAAACCTTCGAAGCATTGAAACAAATGTCCGCTGCCGGTGGCATTACGATTCTTGATCCAGCGCCCGTTCCGGAAAGTTGGATCGACGAAATTTTTACAGCTGTCGACGTGTTAACCCCCAACCATCACGAAGCAGAGCGGTTGCTAAATCGAAAGATTGAGAACCCAACTGACGCAGTTAAGGGGGCGGTCGCTCTGTGTAACCAAGGGGGCCTCAGGGCCGCTATTATTACGATGGGTGAGAGTGGGGTCGCCTTCAGCGAGGATGCTAAAACAGGGGTCTGGTTGCCAGCTTTTGAGGTAGATGCATTAGATACAGTAGCCGCTGGAGATTGTTTCAACGGAGCCCTTGCCGCATCTCTATCCGCCGGTGTAACCATGCGGAAGTCGGTTTCGTTTGCAATGGCAGCGTCGGCTTTGGCTGTCACAACAAGTGGTGCAGCCGATTCAATGCCAAGACTGTCTACAGTAAAGAAGTTCCTCGACAACCACTGAATTCAAGAAAGATAAAAACATGACTCTTTGATGAACGCATCTTTTAAATTGTGCTCGTCTATAGATTGTCCGGTCCAGAATTCGAAAGACTCCAGGCCTTGATAGAAGAACAGTTCAAAACCGGTTACGACACTCAAATTAGCTTGGCGACAAGTCCTAAGAAATTGGGTGTCAAGTGGGGTGTACACTGCATCAAAGGCCCATTTTTGGTTTCCAATGCAGCTGGCATCTATAGGCATCCCGGGCGATTGATAATGTCCAATGGGACTACAATTTAAGATCCCCTCTACCGACTGACTGACGTGAGCCAAGTCCGAGTAATGGATGGCTGTCGCGTCGAATCCTTTTTGTTGTAGTTCGTTCGCAAGCGCTGTCGCCCTTTCAGCCGAGGGATCATAAATGATGACGGGGCCTTCCGAGAATGATCCTAGGCCATAAGCAACTGCGCGCCCTACGCCGCCTGCCCCAAGGAGCAAAGAGGATCCAAAATCTTGGTCTGGAAGGTTTGTTTTGATCGCACGAATGAAACCCGAGTAGTCGCTATTTGTAGCTACGACGTTTTCGCCGAAACGTATTGTGTTGGTGGCCCCAACTAGAGCGCTAGACACTTCAAGTTTATCAACTGAGGATAGGGCTGTTTGTTTGAAGGGATAAGTGATGTTACATCCCTGATATTGTGTCTGCTTTAGATGATTAATTTTCTTTACGCACTCGTTTGGATCGTTCCGCGACTGATCAAATAGCTCATACGACACTCTGTAACCGTGGATCTTCCCTAAAAAGATATGAAGAGATGGGGCGCGTGATTTCGATATCGCATTCCCGATAAGACCTAACCGAAGTTCCAAATAGACACCTCCATCTCCGTTCATAAGTATAGGGTAGTTTGGTTAAAAACAGAGGAGCTTGTTGTGATCTAAAATCGATTAGTTCTGGCGTCCGGTAGTCGTTGCCGTGATCGGTAAATTAAGAGTTCTGAGCCATGAATTCACCACAATAATTGTTTGACGCGCCGCATGTCGATACGCTGTCATGATTGTGTTGATGCGTATGGAGCGCTCGCTGTTAGTTGCTTATGGAACTAAATATCCTGAGTTAGAGACAGAGAAGCGGAAATGTGTATAAACCTTTTTATCAGGAAATCGTCATGAACGAAGAGTGTCCAAAACAAGACCCAGCGATTAGGACTATCGCGATGCCTGCAGACACAAATCCGGCTGGGGATATTTTTGGTGGATGGTTGATGGCCCAAATGGATCTAGCGGCGGGAAATATGGCTGCTCGCATTGCTCGTGGAAGGGCAGCAACAATCGCGGTGGAAGATATTCAATTTTTGAGACCAGTACGAGTAGGAGATGAGGTCACTCTCTATGCTGATCTAGAGTCCGTAGGTAGGACCTCGATGAAGATTCATGTTGAGGCCTGGCGGAGGCCCAGGGATAGCGACGAGACTGAAAAGGTTACCGAGGCGGGTTTTACCTTTGTAGCACTTGACGAGTCGGGTAACTCAAGACCTGTACCTAATATCTCCGGTCGTGTTCGATAGAGGTATTACGTGGAAGAATTAACTGTTCGTGACTGGTTTGTATTAGTCGGAATGATCACGGGTATCCTCTACGGTGTAATTGCTCAAGCCAGTGATTTTTGTGTTCGGCGGGGAATTGCAGATTTTGCTGAGGGAAAGGGACTCGCCGGTGCTACAGGATGGCTTGGGGCCATCTTTATCGCTTTACCTCTTACCCAATGGATGTTGACGGAGCGATTCCTTGACGAGTCTCAAATGGTGTATTTTCCCGAGTCACTGTCTTGGTGGACTACAGCCCTTGGAGCTGCCGCTTTTGGCATCGGCATGATGCTCACCAGAGGATGTCCGGCCCGTTTGGTTGTGTTAAGCGCGACAGGTAACCTAAGAGCATGGTTTGGTTTATTCGTTCTTGGAATATCTGCGTACGCAACATTTAAAGGTTTATTAGCAGAGAGTCGTGTTCACCTGCAGCAAACGGGAACGTGGGATTTACCAACAGAATCCATATTTGCTTTATTTCCAGAATTTGACAGGCTACTGATCGGCATAGGCACGACTGTTATTGGTTTTTTTGCCCTCCGCCACGGGTTGAGTCGGAGCCTAATCGGAGGTCTTTTGATCGGGGCTCTTGTCGCAGGGGTGTGGTGGGCAACAGCGATCCTCGGTTCGGATGATTTTGATCCTATAAACCCAGTATCGCTCAGCTTTGTCGCCCCTCTAGGCGAGACGATTACATACGTACAACTGGCGTCTGGCCTCGAACCGTCATTCAACGTGGCGCTAATAGGGGGCGTCATATTAGGAGCCTTTATTTCCTCGATGATTCGGCAGGAGTTCCAGTGGCGAACTTTTGAATCTGTAGCTGATCACGTGAGATATTTTCTGGGTGCACTATTGATGGGGGTCGGAGGCATACTCGCCCTTGGATGCAGCACGGGTCAGGCGATTACTGGGTTTGCGACAGGCTCGATCTGGTCTCTGTTGGTCACAATTATTATCTTCACCTCCGGATACTTGACGCACGCTCGTTTGCTAAAAAGTAAATAAGGCTCAATTAATTGAAATTTTTTCCGATCTTCGAACTATGTGTATTAGATTGGTTGTAGCAAGCGTTTTTGTTTCTCTATTGGGGTCTATGCCCGCTGACGCCGCATGCCGCACTTATCATTATGATCATGATGGAAATCCTCACACACCCTCAAGGTTCAATGTGGTTTGCGAGCAATCGTTCGATTTGCGAAAAATACCAAGATATAAAATTCCATCGGTTGATGTGTCGACCGGCCGCACGCCGGTACGCAACCCGACGCATATTAAGCTTCCAACACCTAAGCCAAAGTGTGATATTCCAAGTGTCTATCACTTCACGATGATGCAGACGCTCTCTGTTTGTGTAACAACAAGGTAAACTTTCCGTATTTACTGGGAGAGTTAGGTTGATTACTGAATCGGAAGCGAATCATCTTAAAGAGAAACAGCGAGCGTTGAGAGATGGATTTCAAGACAGTCTCGGTCTCAGAGTTCATCGGGCTATCAGTTGGTTGCAGCGTGCAGCAAAAGAACAAGATGATCCAGATGCTTCGTTTGTTTTTCTATGGATCGCATTTAACTCTGCATATTCGCAGGATATTGGTATCGCATACCATGTCTCAGAAAAAGGTCGGTTCAAGAGTTTTCTGAGTACGCTTTTATCATTCGATCAGATTGATCGTATCTATCATATCGTTTGGACTCGTTTTACTCATGAGATCCGGTTAATTCTGGAGAATCCTTATGTTTTTGGTCCGTTTTGGAATTGCCAGAATGGTATCGAAGGTCATGATGATTGGGAACAGAGATTGGAGTTGTCTGTAAAGAAAGCTAAGGTGGCTCTTGCCGAGAAGGATACCGAGCGGGTGCTAAACGAACTCTTTGACCGTTTGTATGTTCTTCGTAATCAAATCATACACGGAGGGTCGACTTGGGCGGGCGCAATCAACCGCGCACAAGTCCGAGATGGTTCTGAGATCCTGGCCTCGCTAATACCAGTATTTGTCGAGTTGATGATGGAACATTCTGATCATCCATGGAAGGAGCCGATCTATCCCGTAATTGGGCAATAAAAAGAAGATGAATTTGACTAATCAGACCACGGTTGCTGTTGTTGACGACGATCTCGAACTCGGAGCATTGATCGGTGATTATTTACAGACAAATGGTTTTAAGTATCGCCTCTTTGAATCCGGTGAAGCGTTCTTGAACTCAGATTTGACGTCCATAAACCTTCTTGTCTTGGACGTGGGTCTGCCGGGAATGGACGGTTTTGCCGTTTGCAAAGAGGTGAGGAAAGCTTCATCCCTTCCAATCATCATGCTGACGGCCGCGAGCGATGATGTTGACCGAATCTTGGGTCTCGAGTTGGGCGCCGATGACTACATGGGAAAACCTTTTAATCCCCGTGAACTACTCGCACGGATTAAGGCATCGCTCAGGCGAGTGACGCCGCGGGACGAAGATCAAACAAATCTCGTCATCAGCCATGCTGATCGTCGCGGCTATTGGCAAGGAAAGTTGATTGAGTTGACTGGGGCAGAGTTCGAGCTGCTTGCGCTATTACAGTCCAGTAACGGTCAGATTGTCTCGCGTGATCAAATTTCAGTCACGCTGAAGGGTTACAGTGCCTCACCATTTGATCGGTCAATCGACACCTTAGTCAGTCGGCTGCGTAAGAAGCTTAGGGCGGCATCGCAGGTCGATTTAATTCGGTCGGTACGCGGTAAAGGATATGTTTTTAACCTATGAAGCCTTTG
>MDSV01011333.1_pt1 | contig 29430 bp, 17 predicted proteins | sample 810851 | NCBI WGS metagenome assembly MDSV01 (sample SAMN05326640, study PRJNA326480) | marine metagenome | isolation source: seawater | place: Atlantic Ocean: North East | collected 2012 | reverse complement strand
GCGCTGTCCGAGTCCGCGTCGTAGCCGGCGAGGAGCGTGTTCACCTGGTACGGGCCCTTGCGCAGCGCGTCCGCGAGCTGGTTCCGCACGAAGTTGGCGCACGCGTGCGTGCTGAGCTTCACCTGGTTACGCAGCTCGTAAAGCTTCATGTTCGCCTGCACGTACTCGCCGAAGTACACGCAGTCGCCCTTGGGGCCGGACAGCGCCATCAGCTTGTGCGAGTCCAGGTCCATGATCTTCTCCATGTCGTCCTTCTGCACGATGATCTGCTGCACGGAGGTGGTGTCGCTCACGACCACCGCGAACTTATCGCCGGTGAACGCGAACAGGACGTCCATCCCGGTCGGTTCGCGCGCGCACGACTGATGCGGATCTCGAGCGCGACGCCGAGCGGTCGAGCGATGTTACGATGCGCGAGATCTAGGGTTAGATCGAGGAGACCCGAGAGCGACCTCGGCCGTGCAAGCGACGCCGCCTCGAGAAATCGAGCTGAAGCGGTGCCTTGACCGCGAGGGCTCGACCGGCGGTGCCTGTCGATGTGGACGTGAGGTCGTGGGAAGGCCACCCAACCTCGATCGCGTTTCGCGTTACAGCTTTCAAACTCGGGGTCTCGGGCGCGCAAACGGCAGGCGAAAACGTCGCGTCGTCGCCTCCGGGACTATTTTCTCACTGTGCGCGACACGGTCCGACGGCACCATGGCCGACCCGAAGCGCTTCGCGATGGTGTGCGCGGCGAACATGAACCGCTCGATGGAGGCGCACAAGGTGCTCCTGCACGCGGGGCTGGAGGTGACGTCGTACGGCGCGGGGTCGCGGGTCAAGCTCCCGAGCGCGCACAGGGACAACCCCAACGTGTTCGAGTTCGGGGAGACCACCTACCAGCACATCTTCGACACGCTCATGGCGGAGGACCCGGCTCTGTACGAGAAGAACGGTCTGAAAGCCATGCTCGAGCGGAACATGAAGATCAAGCCCGCGCCGCAGAGGTGGCAAGACCACCCCGTGACGTGCGACGTGGTGGTGTGCTTCGAAGAGCGCGTGTTCGACAACGTCGTCGCGGATGTGAAATCCCGGGGGGGGAGCGACGAGACGCTGCTGGTGATTAACCTGGACGTCGTCGACTCGCTGGACTCGGCCGCGCTCGCCGCGCCGCAGGCGCTGCGGCTGTGCCAGATGATCGACGCATCGGAGGACTGGGAATGCGAGTGCGACGAGATCATGGACAAGTTCCAGAAAGAGGAGGGGAGGCGGCCGCTGTACGCTGTCTGCTTCTACGACGAGGCGTGAAGGCGCGAAAGAAAAAAAGAAAAAAAGGCCAAACGCGTCGTCGTCCACCTCCTTCTTTTTTAGTGTTCGCGCTTCGTCGTCTCTCTTCACCGCCCCGCCGCCAGCTCCCCGATCACCGCGCCTATCTCCTCCCTGGCCTTGTCCAGCAGCGTGAGCCGCTCTCGGCACGCCGCGCGCCGCCGCGAGACCGCGGGGTCTTCCTCCATCCAGCGGCGCAACTCGGCGTCGTCGACAGCGCCGATGCCGTCGGCGAACTCGGCTAAGACGCCCCGCCGCGCCACGGCGACTTGCCGGAACACGATGGCCTTCGGCACGGTCTTCGCGAGGCGCGCGCGCACCACCTCCACGTACGCGCGCACGCTCGAGGCGATCGTCCGCAAACGCGAGGACTCGACACTTTCAGCCCGCTCCGAAGGGAAGGAGGCTCGAAAAACGTCTCCGCCGCCGTCGCGCGCGACGTCGTCGTCGCCGAGCGCGTCCCCTTCGCCGTCTCGCGCCCGCGTCTGCGTTTGGCGGAAAAACTCGGCGTCGAAGTACGCCGCCTCCATGTTCACCATCGCCGCGGTCATCGCCGACGCGTCGCGCCTCAGACGGTGCAGCGCGTCGGCGGCGGCGGCGGCGACGGCCTCGCGCAGCCGCGGGTACCGGCGCAGGGGCGAGGACGGCTCGAACGAAGACGAGGCTCGGCTCGACGTCGTCCTCCTCGCCGAGCTGGGGACGGCGAGAAGCGATTGTTTTTTTCGCGTCTCTGCCTCGCGCGGAAGGTGCTTTCCGAGCGCCGTCCGCATGGTGCCCTGCAGCACGGCGTCGACGCCGGCGACGCAGCGCTCGACGGGCTCGTGCAGGGTCTCGAGGCCGAGCTCGATGAGCCTGCGTATGCCCATCTCCGGCGCGACGAGGTGAGGCTGGAACCCGTCCGCCGCGTCCACGACGGCGCGCACGCGCTTCGGGTCGTAAAACGCCTCGAGGTTCACCGCCTGCAGACTTTTTCGCAGCGTCGTCTCGAACAGCGCTCGAATCGCCTCGCCGCCTCTTTCGCCGCCTCTTTCGCCGGACATCGCGTCGCGCGCCGCGTCCAGCTCGTCCGCGAAGTCGCGCTCGTACGCGTCGCAGCCGCGCAGGACCTCGTGCACGAGCGCGCCTCGGTCCTCGAAGCGCGGCGCGGAGGGGCCAAGCCGCCCAAGCTCGATTTCTAAACCGCGCGCGCTTGACTCCACGGTTTCCCGGATCTTCGGGATCTTCCGCCGCACCTGCTCGCCGAGGATGCGCACGAGCGCCGCCACCAGAGCGTCCGTGCCGACGTTGCGCGCGATCAGGCTCGTGTCTTCTGTGTCTTCCGTCGCGACGGAACTTCGGTAAATCTCGCCGTGCGTTTCGAACCAGCGCCGCTCCTTCTCCCGCGCCGCGCGCATGTCCACTTTGGCTTGGATGTCGGACTGCGACCGGTTCACGACGGCGCACCACCCGAGCGCGAGGTGCACGGCTTTCCCGTTCAAGACGTCCGTCGCGTCCGTGCCCTCGTCCATCAGGTCCAGCTTGGTGAGCACGCCCAGCGTGCGCTCGGAGTTCGGGTCGACCTCCTTCGCGAGTCGCACGCCGTCGCTCGTCGCGATGTCCGCGTTCGCCGCGGAAACCGCCACGATGATCACGTTTTTGCTTGCGATGAACTTTTTCGCCATGCTCTCGATGTCGGCGACGGTGGACGCGGGCTGGTCCGCGGTGGCAACTTTCGTCAGCCCGGGCATGTCCACCAGCGTCAGCGAGGGCGCGTTCGCGGCGCGGATCGAAAGCATGATGGGCTCCGCGGAGACGGCTTTGGAGCTTTTTTTCTGTAACGACCGGTCCGTCTCGCGCTCCACCTCGGCGCGCACCTCCGCGAAGTCGGTGAAGACGTGCTTCGGTTTGTGCAGGAACCGGGCGGACGCCACCTCCGACGCGGGCGCGCCGTGCAGCTGCAGGACCAGCGGCCGGCGCGTGCATATCCCCGCGCCGCGAGGCAGAAAGTCTTTGCCCACGATGGCCTCCAGCACGCTGGACTTGCCGCTGCTCTGGCCGCCCACCACGACGATCTGGGGGAGCGTCTCCCACAGCGAGGGGAGCTTCGAGGCTTTGCCGGAGGCGTCGGTGGCCGCGTGGTCGCCCGCCAGCGCGCACGCCTCCTGCAGCTTGTTGACGAGCCGCAGGAGCGGCTCCATGGGGGTCGGGTCCGCGCCCGACGCCGCGTCGGCGGTCTGCGCGTCGCTCGACATCGCCACGCGCGGAGTGAGGTGGGACGCGGTCCGCGCCGCCTCGAGGAGGTGAGGCGGCGGCGTTCGGGACTGGACCTCGTTCGGACGAACCGAGAGGAAACCGTGTCACGGCGTTCTCCGAAAGCGCGCCGTCGCGGCGTCCCCCGAAGAAAGAACGTCTCGCGCGACTCGACGCGCGCGCGAAACGAGCGCTTCCAAACACGCACGCGCGCGTGGGTGTCTCACCAGTCCCGACATATGCATACCAACACGAACGTATTATATCTATTGCAACAACACCCCCAGCACGCGGTTGCACACCACTTTCCGGTCGCGCACGCTCGCGATTGGTTGTCCGCTCGCGTCGGTGAGCAGAAACCGGTGCACTTCTTGTCGAGTGGCGGCGCCGTCGCCGCGCAAGCCCCGGTCGCCGTTTCCGATCGCCCCCCCCCCCTCGGACCCGAACCCGCCCAGCGCAGCACTCTCGCTCCGGTCATCGATCAAAATGTCGGCTTTGAACACCATCACCTTCAGCTGTCGCAGCGCCTCGGTGACGTCCAGCAGCACGCGCGGCCTGGTGAACCCCGAAATGTCCAGCGGCGCGATGACCCGCAACTCGGTGGTGGTCTCGTCCAAGCCCGCCGTCATGATCTGCACGCTCACCGGTCGCTCGACGTTCTCCTTGTACCGCTGGCACAAGTACCGGCGCTCGCGCACGTCCGTGCACCGCCCGACGAACAAGTCGATCTCGCACAAGTGCCCGCCTGTCTCGTTTCCGTCGTCCTCCGGCGAGGCGCTCTTGGCGAGCGCGCGCGGCGACGCGAAAGCGTCTCTCCGGGTCCGCGCGAGCGCGCGCGATCGCGAAGCGCCGAGAGCGGCGTTCGCGCCGGCACTCGGCCCGTCGCGCATCTCCACCTTGGCGTAGTTCACCTTCACTTCCAGGTCCTTGGACGCGCGCAACACGTCGTACAGCAGGCCCTTGCGGTCGCGCGTCCGGATCTGGAACACCGTGTGCTTCTCGGACATCAAATTATCCACCGTCACGGTCGCCTCCGTGTACTGCGTGGCGCTCGCCGTCTCGATGCGGCCGATGCTGCTCCGCTCGAAGAGACGCGCGGCGTTCGTCTCGCGCCGCGCCGAGACGAAGGCGGGCGCTGGAGTCAAGACGACGCGCGCCGTCCCTCCCCCGTGCCGCCCGCTCACGCGCTGCACCGCGCGCGATATCTGCGCGACGCGCGATTCCGAAGGCAACTCGGCGCGCTCGTCGGTGACGTAAAATAAATCGACAGCCGTGTCCGCCGGGCTCGTGCTGATGTGCGCGCGGTGCACCGTGAGCTCGCTCGCCCAGAGCTCCTGCGTCACGTCGTGCAGGAGCCCGACGCGGTCCTCCACCTCCACCTGGAGAATGTACATCGTGCCCGGTCTCGGCTCGTTGATGGAGCCACCGCTCGCAGAACCGGCGGCGTCGGCGCCGCCGGCGCCGGAACCCGCGTGTGCCGCCAGGTTCAGCGAACTGAGCGTGCTGATGCTCTGCTTGGACGGACACAGATTCTCCAGCCGCACGCGGAGCAGGTTCCAGTCCACGGGCGCGCCTAGGTCGGCGCTTCGCGCGTCCCTTCTCGTGATTCCGTCGGTGTGCGCGCCGCCATAGCTTCCGACGAACGAGCGATTTCTGCTCGCGCTCACGAAGCTCTGCTTCATGACCGTCACGAGCACGAACGCCCACTTGCCGTCCGTCGCGAAATCGCCCTTGGTGGTGACGAGCCCGAAGTCGAAGATGGTGCGCGTGATGTCCGAGCCCAGACCCGTCTTGTCGGGGCAGGTCACGCGCACCTGCGCCTCGAAGTCAGAGCGCGCGTCGATGGACACGAAGTCGTCCGACGCGGGGTCGACCGGGCGAGACCCGGAGCGCGCGCGACGCATGGCGACGGGGGGGGCGAGGGGTGCGCGAACGCGCTCGAGCCTCGGACGACGCGAAACCTAACTGCGGGGGACGCGACCCTCGAGCCGTGGGGTGCCTCCGCGCCGCGGCGGAAGACGCGGGCAGAGGGTTGGCGGTCACGCGCTGATGCAGAGGGCACCCCCTGACGCGTCCACCGGCGCGCGCGGCGAAAGCACGCGCGTGGAAGCGCGCACTTCTCGCGCGCTCGCGAATGAGACGTACCGATGGCGCGAACGCGCTTTTTCGATGGCGCTCGTTTTCCCGCGACTCGACTGAAGTACTTCACGACAGTCTTTCTCCACTCGGCACACTATGACGTCGCGCGTGGCCGCGGGGTGCGGATCCCCGACCCTCGCGGTCCCGCGCAGGCTGCGCGCGCGAGCGGCAAGCCCGCGCACTCCCCTCACCGCGCGCGCCCAGACCGCGAGCGTCGGCGACGTTGCGCCCTCGGCCATCCCTGCGAACGCGTCGGTTTTAGTCATCGGGGCTTCCGGAAGGACCGGCAAAGAGGTGGTACGAACATCGCTCCTTCTGGGTATCCCCGTCCTCGCTGGCACGCGCGACGGCGCGTTCGACGTCGCTGCGGCGCTCGGCGAGGACGTCGCCGCCGCGTCGGTCGTGCCGTGGACCGTCCCGCGGGTAACGCCTGTCCAGGTGGACGTGACTCGGCCGGAGACCGTCGCCCGCGCGATCGCCGCGTTCGAGCGCCGAGACGAAGACGAAGACGAAAACGAAATCAGCCGCGAAACTTCGCTGACGCGGTTCGTGGTTTTCGCGGCGACGGCGCCCGCGCGCGGCGATCCCGACGCCGTCGACCGCGGCGGTCTGACCACGGTCGCGCGCGCGTGCGTCGCCGCCGGCGTGCCTCGCCTCGTGGTGGTCTCCGGCGCGGGGGTCACGGCGCGGAACCGAGGCGCCCCGGCGTACCGGTTCCTCAACGCGTTCGGCGGGCGCATGGACGCGAAGGCGGCCGGGGAGGCGGCGGTGGTGGCCGCGTTCGCGGAGAGCCGCCGGCGCTTCGAGACGGACGCGTCATCCGAGGCGAACGTCGGGAGTGACGTCGGCACCACGATGCCTCCTCGTCATCGTCCTTCGTATCCTTCGTACACGATCATCCGCCCGAGCGGTTTGTTGGACACCGCCGAGCGCGGCGTCTCGGGTTTGGCGGCGAACCGAGGCGACGTCGCCGCCGGCTTTCTCGGCCGCGCCGATTTGGCAGCGTGCGTCGTGGCGTGCGGCTTGGACGCGCGGTGCGCGTTCGCGTCGTTCGAGGTGTACGACCGAGGCACGGCCGTGCCGACGAAAACGCTGAGCGTCGCCGAGATTTTGAGTGACCGGAACGTCGCGCGCCTCGCCTCGATACTCACCGGCCAGGCGTTCCGGGAGAGCGCCGCGTTCGGCGCCGTCTTCGACGCTTCCGGCGCCGCCGAGCGCGAGAGGGACGCGGCGGCTCGAGAGGCGACGCGGTTCGAACGCGCGGGATTCGAAACGTGGGGCGACATGTTCGCTGGAATCGAGCGGGACGCGTTTCCGCTGTGAGCATATTAATATCACATCGTGGGGCACACATGAAACGCGCGGTCCGACGCGCGCGAACGCGACTCGAGTATCTTACGCGCGTCGGTATCGCTTACGTATCCCGTCATCAAAATACGACTTCGAACGAAGCGTCTCGGTCACCGCGCGTCTCGGTCCCCCGGAGGTCCGTCCGGCGCGGCGGACGCGTCTCTCGCTCGTTTCGCGAGCTCGACGTCCGCGGGTCCGTCCGCGTTTTTCCGTTTCTGATGACTCCGCGTCGCCCCCGCGGCGCACACGGCGCACAGCCCGATCTTCACGCGCCGCCTTTTCTTTTCCCTTCCCGTCTGTTCCGACGTTCCCGCGTCGGCGCCGCGCGGCGTCACCTTGGCGTTTTTACTTTTGCAAAAAAGAACCGCGCCGCACGCGGCGCCACCCTTCGCGTCGCTGCCCCAGCCGTCCGCGCCCCGGCTCGGCGGCTCATCTGCGCCGGCGGTCTGCTGCGACAGGATGTAGTCCAGGGTCGTGAGCCCCCGCCGCATGAGCACGCAGTGGAACCCGAGCAGGTCGCCGACGAGGTACGCCGCGCACGCGCACGCGAAGAGCAGGACAATCAAGCACGCGACGAACTCCTGCTGCGTGAGCGTCGCCAGCGGGAACCGCGCCTCCGAACGCAACGTCGCGTTCGCCTCGGTCTTCGCGGCGAGGCACCATCTGAGCTGGTACGCGCCCGCGGCCATCTGGAACAGCACCTGCGCCAGCACGGCAGCTATCAGCGCCAGGAACGAATGGTAGTTCCTGGCGCCGACGCAGTTGTTCAGCCAGACGCAGTGGTGGTCGAAGTGTGCCACGCACTTGTCGCACGCGCGGCAGTGCTTGCTCCCGCGGCGCACGTCCCGAGCGCACATGTCGCAGAAGAAGGTCGCGGCGTCCTCACCCGTCCCCGGCGCGTCCTGGGGACCCGTCCCCGGAACGTCCGCGGGGTCCGTGCCCGCCGCCTTCGCGAACATAACCAGGACCGCGACGGTCATCGCCGCGAACGTCGCCTCCAGCGCGGCGCGCGCGGTGGCATCCGCCACCGCGGGCGTTTGAAGCGCGTAGAACGCGACGACCAGACCGAGATACGCCGAACCGGCACCCGCCTGGTGGACGTTCAGGGAAAGCTTCCCGTCCCGCAAGAACCCATTCTTGCGCATCTCGACGCGCGCGCCGGGCGACCGCGACCGCCGCTCGCGCCGAGAACGCGACGCGCGCGGCTCCGCGCGCGCGAGACTGCCCCTCTCGGTCAACCCGAGCATCTTCGAAAAGAAAAACGGCACCACGACGAAAACGAACGACGAATCGTCAGGTGTGATTGTTACAGCGTGTTTCGCCGGTTCGACGGCCGCGTCGGGATGAATTTTCGCGAAAACAACGCGCGGTACTATGTAGGTACCGCGAGTCGCGCGCGACGCTTCACTCCATCTTGGCCTCCTCGTCGCTGCTCGTGTCGTCGAATCCCCCGCGCCGAATGGGCGTCTGCTCCAGCGCCACCCCGCGGCCGGGCGTGCCGGCCATCAGCCCGTGGAACGCAGTCTTCGGTTTCCGCGCGCCGCGCGCCGCGTTTTTCGTTAATCCTTCGCCGTCGCCGGAGCGCTCGGAGCGCTCGTCGCCCTCGCCGCGCGCGAAGGCCGACGACGTGTCCTCCAGCTCGCGGTAGGCGTACCGCTCGGGCGCCGAGCTCGGGCGCCACAGCACGCACGTCGCGACGGTGACGCCCACCTCGATGGCGATCCAGCCAGCGCGCGCGCTCCACTCCCACTCCCAGTACGGCGCGAGGGTCTTGAGCGGGCGGAACGCGGCGACGCCGTCGGCGACGGCGAGGAACGTCGAGAAGGCTTGCCACGCGAAGGAGACCACGATCAAGATCGCGATGCACTCGGTGAACTGCGTGTACAGCGCGAGCTTGGCGTGCTGCCGTCTCGCCTGGAGCTTCGCCAGAGTCTTCGTCAGCGCGGTGAGCGTCGCCGCCGCGAACGTCGCGTCCAACGCGAAAACGGGCAGCGCCAGAAACTCGTGCGCGCTCGTCTCGACGTCGTCGTGCGCGTCGGCGCCGGCGCCGACGCGCCACGCGCCGGCGTCGGAGGCGACCAGCACGCGCTGCGCGTCGAGCTCGAGCACCAGCGAGCACGCGAAGTACAGGCCCGCCAAGAGTTTCGTCCTCGACATCTCGGCGTCCCCCAGCGACTGCCGAGTGATCCCCCATCCGAGGCTCGCCAAGTACACGCCCGCGCGCGAGCACGCCTCGCGCGCCGCCGACAAGAGCGCCGCAAAAACGACGCCGGCGACCGGCTTGGTGCCCGTCTCGTTGAACTGCGCGGCGTTGGCGTAGCGCGCGAGGTACTCCGCCATGCCGAGCAGGAGCACGCCAAACACCGCGACGTGCACGAAGTGTACGGCGTCCTTCGCGAAAATCTTCGACGCCGTCGCGGTCGTCCACGCCGCCGCCGTCGTCGCGTACGCGGCGGCGGCGAAGCCGTACACCGCGCGGTCGTGCCGCTTGCGCCCGGGGAGGTACCCTTCGGGGTTCTTCCACACCGAGCGGCCGGTGACCGAGTATAAACCCAAAGCCCGCGACGGGTCGTCCGCTACGACGACATCGTCGCAGGACACAAACAAGAGCTCGTACATCCCGTCGCGTGCGACGTCTCTGGCGACGCGCGAGAGAGGTTGGCTTTTTTGTTCGCGCGCGTCGGGCGCGAACCGCGCCTCTCGGCGCGCGCCGTAGAAGGCCGCCCGCGCGGTCCACACCGTGTTCGTGTCGTTTCCAGAAGACCCGTCTTCGCCTTCGCCGAGAGGCGCGACCGCGACACGGCCCTCCGCGCACCCCAGGCTCGCCGCCGCCGCCGCGTCGCAGCACATCGCGCGCGATCCGTCGGTGGCGGCGACGCCGACGCGGCGCGCGTCCCCAGCCTCGAAAAAGATCGCCTCCACCGCGCCCGTGACCGCGTCCGCCGAGGCCCCCGCGTGGCGCGCCGCCGCCTCCTCGCCTCGAACGAACACCACGTCGTCCAGCTGGACGTACGACCGGCCGTCGTTCACGCCGCGCAGCGTCTCCCCGGTGGTCGCGCGCGTCGCCGTGCCCCGCAACATGCCCTCCCTGCCCGCGTAAAACAGGGAGGCATCGCCGACGCGCTCGAACGCGTCGTGCCCGTACGCGTGCACGGCGCCGCGCGCCGAAGGGAGCGGCGCGAGGCACGCGAGGGTCAGCAACGCGAGCGCCGCGCGACGCCGAGCGGGCTCCGAGGCGCCGCGCGACATGGACGCGTCGCGCGCGGGGAGGTGTGCCCGGCCGAGAAGGCGAAAAAACGTGTCGTTGGTCGTGGAATCCGCAGGTGACGGGTCTACCCGGCGCGTCCGGTCGCCGGGCCGCGACGTTTCAGATGACGCCACCGAACCTGCGTTTCGTTCTGATAACAACATCGCGCGCCGCTCTTTCGTCTCACATCTCCGGCGGTCCCCTCTGCGAGCCGAGCGTGCGCAGACGCAGCGCCTGGATTTTGATGAAGCCCGCGGCGTCCTTCTGGTCGTACGCGCCGCCGTCGTCCTCGAACGTGGACAGCGTCGCGTTGTAGAGCGAGTTGGCCGCCTTGCGACCGACGACGATGACGTTCCCCTTGTACAGTTTGACGCGCACGGTGCCGTTGACGTTGGCGGAGCACTTGTCGATGGCCGCCTGCAGCATCTCGCGCTCGGGCGAGAACCAGAACCCGTTGTAGATGAGCTCGGCGTACCGGGGCATGAGCTCATCCTTCTGGTGCGATTCGCCGCGGTCCAGGCAGACGCTCTCCACCGCGCGTCGCGCGTTAATCAGGATGGTCCCTCCGGGCGTCTCGTACACTCCGCGGCTCTTCATGCCCACGAAGCGCGACTCGACGATGTCCAGGCGCCCGATGCCGTTGTCGCCGCCGTACTTGTTCAGCGCGGTGAGCATCGTCGCCGGGGACATCTTCTCGCCGTTGATCGCGACGGGGTCGCCGTTCTCGAACTCAATCTCGAGGTACGTCGGCTCGTCCGGCGCGTCCTCGGGAGAGACGGAGCGCGTGAACATGTCCTCCGAGTACTCCTCCCAAGGGTCCTCCAGCGCGTTGCCCTCGTAGGAGATGTGCAGCAGGTTAGCGTCCATGGAGTAGGGCGCGTCCTGCTTCTTGGACTGCGCGACGGGAATGCCGGCTTCCTCCGCGTACGAGATGAGCTTCGTGCGGCTGTTCAGGTCCCACTCGCGCCACGGCGCAATCACCTTCACGTCCGGTTTCAAGCCGTAGTATCCCAGTTCGAAGCGCACCTGGTCGTTGCCCTTCCCGGTGGCGCCGTGGCACACCGCGTCCGCGCCAACCTCGCGCGCGATCTCGATCTGGCGCTTCGCGATCAGGGGGCGCGCGATGGACGTGCCCAGCAGGTACGTGCCCTCGTAGATGGCGTTCGCGCGGAACATGGGGAACACGTAGTCGCGCACAAACTCCTCGCGCAAGTCGTCGATGTAAATCTCCTTCACGCCCATCTGCTCAGCCTTGGCGCGCGCCGGCTCGAGCTCCTCGCCCTGGCCGAGGTCGGCGGTGAACGTCACCACCTCGCACCCGTACGTGTCCTGGAGCCACTTCAGGATGATGGAGGTGTCCAAGCCGCCGGAGTACGCCAGGACGACCTGCGCGGGTTCGGGCGGGCGGAACGTTTGGAATCCGCAGCCGGTCGGTTAGGGTTGCGGGTCGTCGGAGGAGAAACATCGTTTCGATCGCGATCGCGTCCGTCGGGGTCCGCAGCCTTTCGCGCGCTGTTTCCGTCGCGCGAATGGGGACGCTCGGCGTCTCGAAAAGCAGTAGGTCGCGCGCGATCGACTCGTCTTCGATCGGAATGCGACGTTCCCCGATGGCGTCGTCGCGCGTACCTTCTTGACCTCGCCCGAGGGGCCCGCCTTGGCGACCACCTGCTGGGCGACGCGGCCGGCGCGGCGGACGACGCGCGCGGGCGCGGCGACAGGGCGGCGAGCGTTGGCGTTGCGGGACGCGAACTTCGCGGCGCCGGGGGCGGCGACCGCGGAGACGGTGAAGGCGCTCATGTTCGTCGGTGGCGCGTCGGAGACAGCGCGCACGATGTGCCGCCGCCCAGAGTCGGCAGCGACCAGGCAGCGACAGCGATTTGGATAAAAACATCTCGCGAGCCCTTTTCGTGAGACGCTTTTTCGTTCATCGCGGCGTGCTCTTTCGATTCCGCTTTCGCGCTTCAAGCGAGGGTGCGCGTGTAGAACGCGTTGAACAACAGTCCGCACCAGGCCGCCATTGCGTGCACGCGCACCTCACGCGCCAGGAGGGACCGGCGTGAGCGCGAGGCGTGTCTGGAAGCGCGAGCGAGCGTTTCGCGCGCCCTCGCGCGTCCTCGAGCGTCGGCCTGCCCCGGGGAGATCTGGCGCGTCGCGAAGGCGGAACGGCATGTTGCCTCCGTGCGGGGACGCGGCGGGTGCGCCGCGCGGGAACCTGGAGGTGGCCGCGGCGCCCGCGCCGGTCGCGCCCGCGGCGGCGCGCCGTGGGAGCGGGAAGAGCCGGGCGGGCACGTCCTCCGCCCCCTCGTCGTGCGCGTCAGAGGAAGACGACGCCGCGCGCCGGCGCGTGGCCGACCCGACCGAACGCGCTGATGACGAAGACGACGAAGACGACGCGCCGAGAAGGTCGGGAGTTGGGTTCACGTCGAACGCCGGCGATGTGCAAAAAACAGGCGCGGCGCGGGGGAAGGGGGGGGACGCGAAGCCGGTGACTCCGGAGACGGCGCGTCGCCGCGAGGTGATCGCGCGCGCGATGGCGGTCGCGAGCGCCGCCGCGGAGGCGAAAGCCGCGGCGCAGCGCCTCGACGCGAAGGAGGCGCGGGCGGCGGCGGCGAGGCGGGCCAAGGCGCGCATACGCGGCGAGACGAGCCCGGAGCAGAGACTGACTTTTTCGCGAGACTGCGACGCGCCGTCGTCTGGCGCGACGGCGCCTCGCGACAAAACAGTCGTGCGCGGGCTGGGCGTGCGCCTTTCCCCTTCCCCTTCCAAGACGAAGCCGTTCTCGGACGACGGCGTGGTCACGTACGCGACGCGCTTCGGTGTTTCCGAACGAAACGATCCCGACGCCGCGGAGACGGCGGCGCGCGAGGCGGCGGCGGAGACGACGGAGGACGCCGACGACGCCGCGGAGGCGGTCGCGTACGACGCGGCGAGGGAGATGTGGGGCGGTTTGTGGCGCGACGTGCGCGCGACGTCCGAGCTCGGGCGCTCCGAAGCCGCCCCACAGCTCCCTCGCCGCGCGTTCCGGAGGCGCCGCACAGGCAGGAACGACGCCGACGCGGGCGGCGCGGGCGCGGCGGCGGCGCGGCGCGCGCGGGAGGAGGCGAAGAAACGCGCGCACAAAGCGCAAGTCGCGTTTGCGCGCGCCGCCGACGCCGGCGGCATCACCGGCTGGGCGTGCGACGAGGAGAGCGACTTCGCGTACGAGAGCCCCGACGGGCCGTTCCTGGCCGGCGCCGTCGCCGCGGCGCACCTCTCCGCGCCGTCTGGCGGGGACGCGCCGAAGCCCGCGGCGCGCGATTGGAGCACAGTCAAGGCGCGCGTGGTGTGCAGGAGAAACGCGGACGCAGAGGAGTGAGGTGATCACCTGAGGAGGACCATGGTCACTTCACTTTTAGTAGTCGATGTAGGTAGTAGCTAGGAGTCACTATTGTCAGACTGATTATCCATACGTATTTTTGGCAAAAACCCAAAAAGAGAGTTTTTCAAACGGCGGCGACCGAGCTGTTGCCCCCACGCACCGACTTCGCGTGCGTCGCCCCTCGGCGCGGGCAGCGCGCATCGGCGCGCGCGCCGAGCGGGTGCGCCCTCGCGAGATCACCGCGGGAGGCGCCGTGGAACGCGCCGCGGCTCGCTGCGCGCGCGGCGAAGCGCACCCTGACCCAGGGGTCTGGCGTGACGCGTGTCGAGGGTGCGCCCGCGCTCCTCGGCGAATCCTCGGACGTCCCGTCCCGCTCGGATGTTGCGCGCCCGCGCCGGGTGGGGCTTCGCGGCGGCGGGGTCGCCGCCTCGCGACGTCGCGGGCGACCTCGATGCGCCGCTCGACGTCGTGGGCGCGACGGGCTCGCTCGCGGGACGACCTCGCGCGGCGCGCGGCTTGGACGACCGGACGCTCGCCGGGAAGGGGCGGTTTTCCTCGCCCGAGGCTTCTTCCACGACGTCGCGCGAGACGACGCGCTCGACGCTCGTCTCCGAGTCTTCGACGTGCTCGACGTCGGGGAGCCCCGGCGGCGAGCGCGCGCAGATCCTCTCCGCGCGCGCCAGGCGCGAGCTCGAGCGCGACCTGCGCCGCGTCCACGCGCGCATCAACGAGAGCGCGCAGGCCAAGGAGGCGTCCGACAAGATGCACGCGTACGTGGCTGGGAAAAAAAAACACGCGATGCGCGTCGCGGCCAAACGAGGCGCGATAGCGGCGCCGAGCGCGCGGCGCGTGGACGACAACCCGGCCGCCATTCGCCGCGCCGCCGCGCGCGCGCTCGCCGCGGGTGTGCGCCGCGCCACGCCCGAGTCCTCCGCTGAGCTCGTCCGGGCGCGAGGCGGCGAGGGCTCCGAAGCCGAACGCGGCGCGCGGCGCGTTGGCGAGCTTGGCGAGCTCGGCGAGAGCGGCGAGAGCGGCGAGAGCGGCGACGCCGCCGGGCGCGAGACGCGCGCCCGCCGACACGTCGGCCAGAGACCGCCGGCGTTGCCGTCGTTGACGTTCGCGCGGGGGGGCTTCGGGGGAAGGCCCCCCCCGGCGCCGCGGAGGGCGTTTCGCGCGAACGAGAGCCCCTCCGCGAGACGACGCGATGACGCGACGCGAACGAACGCGCCGAGTTCGGATCACGGATACGAAAACGAACGCGCGAACGACGAACGCTCGCGAGGCGAACGCTTTCGCGCGACGCGCGTCGACGACGTCTCGCTCGCGGACGTCACGAACGCGTCGTTCGCCACGCTCGCGCGGTTCGTCGAAAAAAAAGAGACGCGAACGCTCGTCGCGTCGCGCGGCGTCGGAGGGAGACCCGGCGGTTCCGACAGGTCGCCGCGCGGGCGAACGAACGCGCGCGTCGGGCGGGCGCCCCCCAGTCTGGAAGTGCGCGGTGCGCTCGCGCGCGTCTCGCGGCGCGCGCGCCGCGCGGACGGCGCGTTGGCGCGGGACGACGGCGCGCGTACCGGCGCGCGGGAGCTGCTCGAAGCGCGCGAGAAACAGAAACGGACGTGTGTCGCTTCCCCGCTCGGCGGCGAGACGCCGGGGTTTCTCCCCGCGGACCTCCCGACGCTCGCGGGCGGGCTCGGCGGGGGTTCGTTCGCGTTCGCGAAACCCGCGACGGGTCCCGAGGGGTTCGTCGTCCCCAGCCTCGAGGACGACGACGACCGTTCGGACCGAACGAGCTCGGCGCGAGGAGACGAAAGCCGCGCGGGTTTCCGAGTCGACTCGGAAGACGACGCGTCCGACGACGCGTCCGACGGCGTCGCAGACGTCTCCGCGGATTACGACTTCCCGAGCCCCGCGCCGAGCGCGGCGGCGGCGTTCATCGGCCTTTCGCGCACGTCGCCCGCCTCGGCGTACTCGGCGTGTTCGGCGTGTTCGGAAGCGCTCGGCAGCGCGCCTCCCACTCCGCCGCAGTTCGTGCTCAAAGGGGGCTTCTCCGAGCTCGAGCACGCGCTCTACTCGGGCGCCACGGTCGCGTTCTGCGGCGGCGGCGATTTCTTCGCGTCCGACGAGAGCGACGCCGACGAGAGCGGCGCCGACGGCGCGCGCGCCGATTCGATCGCTTCGCGCCGGTTCGAGACGTACGAGCAAATAGTCACCTTCGGCGCGGGCGGGTTCGGGACGTTCGCGTCCCCCGCGCCGAGCGCCGCGGGATCCCGATCGGGCTCGGAGAAGGACTCCGCGGAGGATTCTTTCGACGGGTTCGAGGGTCTGCGCACTCCGGGTCTGCCCGATTTCGCGCCGACGCGCGTCCCGTCGCTGGAGACGCCTCCCGCGAGCGCCTCCGCGGCGCCGTCGCCGCGCAGCGCGGCGATCAGAGCCGAGACGGAGGCGGGCATGGCGACGCGGATCCAGGCGGCGTTCCGCGGGATGCGCGCGAGGCGGCGAAGGCGCAGTCTTCTCTCGCTCTCGCGGAACGACGCGCCACCTTCGTTTTCGTAGGTGAGATGTGAATACACAGATGCGTTCGCGCGACCACACGCGACTCTGCGCGCGCGCGGGCGCGAGACGCGCTCCCGTCGCCTCCGCGCGGCGCGCCGGGACGAGCATGAAAATAAATGGTCATCGGTCGCTCACTCCTCCAGCGCTCGTTTGACCTCGGGTTCCATCGTCGCCTCGAACTGCATCTGCATCATCTTGGCCATCATGTCCACGCCCGCCGTGCCCGCGCCGCCGTCCGTCTGCGCCACCGTCAAGGTCACGGCCCCGTCCCCGTCCCCGAGCGCTACCTCCGCGCCCTCGGGGACGGGGTACGCCACCCCCGGGAACAGTCGGTTTCCCCCCAGGAACACGCCCTCGGATTTCGACACCGCGGTGACGAAGATGCGCCCCTGCCGCACCTCCAGCTTGGCGTGCTCGTCGTCCGCGCCGGCGACGACGCAGGCGCAGACGTTCGCGTCGGAGCCCACCGAGCCCCCGGACCCGGGGATCTCCGTGGTCGTGGCCGCGCCCCCCACGGTCGCGGTCACCGCGATGGGGCCGGGACCCGCCGCGGACGCGGAAGCGCCCGGCGTTCGCGCGGACGTGCGGCGCGTTCGTCTGGTCTCGGGGGGGCGCCGCGCGCGAAACAGGCGCGCGACCGCGCGCGGAGCGCTCGTCGAGGCGAGCATCGTTTGGGGCTCGCGATACCCCGCTTTGTGGGTCCGCGGTTCGCGGTCCCGAGAGTGCGTCAGGAAGCGGCGCTTTTCGGCGAGAACGTTTCCAGCTCGCTGTGCACTCCGCGAGTTTCCGTTCGGGGTTCTCCCGAAATCGAGACGACATCGCAGAATCGAGTCCACGTCAGATTTCTTGGTTCGGGGCCGTGACTCGTCGTTCTGGGTTTTAAAATCCCCGACTGGACGAAAAAGCGGATCACGATTCGGAATAATAATGACTCAGACGCCACTTCATCGTGCACCGTTAACAAGATGCTCCTCTCCGCCACCCTCAACCTCGCCCCCGCCCTCCGCCCTAGGGCCAAGAGGCCCGCCGCCAAGCGTGGCTCCCTGCAGGTCGTCGCGCACGGCGGCGTGGGCGGCTCCGGCGGCACGCAGTACCCCGGCAAGGACAAGCCCCACGGATCCGACCAGGCCCCGTGGCGCAAGAAGCTCATCCTGGAAGATCCGGACCAGGCGGACCCCGACGCCAACTCGGGCAGGAGCTCCGGCGGGTGGACCCCTCCCCCTCCGGCGCAAGAATCCTTCGCGGCGGCGGCGCCCTCGTCCGGCGGCTCTTCCTGGGACGCCCCCGCGCCGTCGTCCGGCGGCTCGTCCTGGGACGCCCCCGCGCCCTCGTCCGGCGGCTCCTCCTGGGACGCGCCCGCCCCCTCGTCCGGCGGTTCGTCCTGGGACGCCCCCGCGCCCTCGTCCGGCGGTTCTTCCTGGGACGCGCCCGCCGCGCCCGCGCCCAGCTACGGCGGCGGCGGCGGCGGCGGTCGCGGCGGCCGCTCCGACAGGGTCATCGTCAAGGAGGGCATCACGTACGACCCCGACCAGTACGACCCCAACCCCTGAGACCGCTTCGGGGACGATTCGCTAACACTCGAAACGTTGCGAAACCCTCGTTTTGCGTCGCGAAACGCCGCGCGAATCGCGCGTTCCGCCGTTTCGACGCGTCGCGAGCGACATTCTCGCGCCGGGCGAAACCGCGCCGCGGGCGCGCGTAGACAGACCCGATGATGTGAGCGAGAACCTACGATCACACCACACGCAGCACATGACGACGCGTTCATAGTGATAACACGCCACGCCGAAAAATCGACACACCGCGCGTCGCGTTCGCGTTTCTACCGTTCCATCTCGCGGCGCGTTTTTCGCGGCGCCGCGCGCCCCGACGCGGCGAAGAGCGCCGACAGCGGCGCGGTGACGAGCAGACTGTGCCCGACGGAGACGCTGGCTTCGTGCGTCTGGATCATCCGGGGGGTCTCGACGCGGTCGATGTCCGGCGCGGTGTCGTACCCGCACGAGTTGAAGTAGCCCTGCGCGCGAGCGTCGTCGCGCGGCTCGCGCGTCCAGTTCACGCGCCGCCGCGGGAGGATATTCGACAGCGTGTCATCGCCCGGGTCGGCGGAAAAAAAACCGCCGTCTTCGCCGGATGGCGAGACGGCGCGCGGCCCCGGGTCGACGTCCGCGGTGACGTCCCAGCCGTCCGCCCCGCTCTCCCATCGCCGGCACGCGTCGAGCGCCGCGGCCTCGAAGTTGTCCTCTTCTCGATCGTCCGAGGGTAGGACGACCTCGCCGCCCACGGGCCCGTCCAGCTCGAGGTCGTGCTCGAGCTCGCTCGCCGAGAAGACGCCGCCCGTGCCGCTCTCCGCCGCGCTCCTGTGCCGCTCGGAGAAGTGCCACGCGCGCGGGGACCGCGACGCGGACCCGCCGCGGTCCTCGGGCGCCGGCGCGTCCGGCCTCAGCGCCGTGGCGTAGACGTACCCGACGCCGCTCTTGTGCATGAACGAGAGGTGGCACTTCAGACCAGAGCGCGACCGCGCATCGGTCGCCGTCTCGAGCGCGCGCGCGGCAGCGGCGGCGGCGGCGCCGCCCACGCGGAACGTCGCCAGCGGCGACCCGCGGAACGCGCGCGGCGCGGCGAGCGAAGCCACGACGACGGCGGGGGCGAACGTGACGCCGAACCTTTTCTCTCGTGAACTCTGCGCGTGTCCGTGTTCGCGTTCGTGTTCGTGTTCGTCACTCCGGCGGCCGGCGTAGAACATCGCGTCCAGCTCCTCGTCGGACGTGAAGCTCACCGCGCACACGAACTCGGACGCGAGCGCGACGAGCGCGGAGGTGGCGAAGGCGGCGCCCTCGACGTCCTCTCTGGCGTCGTTCTCCGCCGCGCGCGCGTCGCGCGCCACCTGCAGCGAGACGAGGCGCGCGAGCAGCGGACACGCGCGATAGTCGACGTCGCGCTCGACGCGCTCGACGCGGGTTTCGTCGATCGAGCGGTACGCCGCCGTGAGCAACTCGAGCTCGCCGAGCTCGACGTCGGCGACGAAGCCGAGCGGGCGCCTCGGCGGGCGGTACCCCGCCCGCGCGTTCCGCTTGTAGTCGTCGCCGTCGCCGAACAGCTCGCGCGAGTACCGACTCGGCGCCGCGTGCGAGAAGCGCGCGTATCCGTCCAGGATCAGCCGCGCGTCGGAGCGCGTCGCGCCGCATCGCGTCAGGGTCACGCCCACGCGCGCCCACACCTGGCACAAGCGCACCCACCGCGGCGATTTTCGCCGCGGTTTCTCCCCGGTTTTTTTTTTCTGCGACGCCGTCCCCGCCGCGCCGAGCTCAGCCTCGTCGTCGGTCGCGCCGTCGATCTCGGCGTCCACGGCGACGCAGGCGAGCCCGCACGCGAGGTTCCGCGCGAGCCGCTTCCACGGGACGTCCCTCACGTGCAGCACTAAAGCATGGTCCGTCGCGACCACCGCGCCCGGTTCGCGCGCGGACGCGACCGCGACGTGCCAGGCGGTTCGCGCGACGGACGCGTCGTCCGCGTCCAGGACGTCGCGAAAACCGGGCGTCGGCGCGCGCTCGCGGCACCGCTCGGCGTACGCCGAGGCATCGTTTAGGGTCTCGTTCACGACCGACGCGTGACGCCAGAACGGCGGCTCGAGATGAAGCCGAGACGCGGCGTGACTGCTTTGTTGACCGCTTTGTTGACCGCTTTGACTGTTCGCCCGCGCGCTCGCGTGATACGCGTCGTCGTCGAAAAAGGCGTCGTCGCGCGTGACGTATCGCGGAACCCTTGTCGTCTCTCCGCGCGCGCGTCCGTTCGCTCTTCGCGTCCGCGTCGCGGCTCGCCTCCGCTCGTCCCGCCGCACGTCGCGAACGCCGTTGAACGAAACGCGGAACGCGCTCGCGGCGGCCACCGCGCGCTGCCAACGGCCGCGCGCGTACGACGCGGGCGCCTCGGGCGCGCGCGCCAGACCCAGACAAAGTGCGCGGTCGGCGGAGGATGCATCCTCGGCGTGGTCTTCGCCGCGCGCGTCCGCGCAGAACCCCCACCGCTTGAGCGCGATGTCGCGCCACAGCGCGGGGGCGGACGCGGCTCGGCGCCAGGAGCGGCACACCGCGCGCGCGGCGAGCACGGCGGGCATGCCCCCCCGCGGATCGACCGCCACGCGCGAGAAGATCAGACGCAGGATCTCGTCCGGCAGGTCGGGCGCGAAAACCGCGCGCGCCTCGTCCTCGACGCGAAGGCGCTTGGCGCGCGGCGGGGTCGGTCGCGGGGGGGCGCCGGGAAAGAATCCGTCGCTCGCCACCCCTCCGGGCGTCTCCGCGGGGTCATCCGCGGACGCCATCCGCCCCCCGACCCGCTCGGGTCACTCTGGGGATGACGGCACTCAGGCGCCGAGAGATGTCGTACGTTTTCCGTCTTCGTCGTCCCGTCAAGAGTTTCTCGTTCTTTTCGAAAAAAAAACGCGTCGGTGGCGGCGCCCGCTCGGTCGCCGAACCGTCAGAACGCGACGCGCATGGCTCGGTTCCCGCTCTCGCGCGCGTGGGCGCGCGGGGTCGACGCCGGCGCGCTCGGCGCGCTGCGCCGGCGCCTGCAGGGCGACGGGCGGCGCAGGTTCCACCAGCTCACGAACGAGCGGTGCGCGGATGGGAAGCGCCCGAAAGGCGGCACCGCGCGCGAGAGCGTCGGGCGCTCACCCTCCGGGTCCGCCGTGGGCGGTCGGGGCGGTGCGGGCCAGACAGCGGATGCGCGCGACGGCGGAGCGCACTCCTCGTCCGGCGTTAGATCGGAACCCCCGAAGGGAAGTCTCCTGCTCCGGGGTCTCGCCGCGTACGAGCGCCTGAATGAGAATTACTCGACCGCGACGAAGGTGGGCACGAGCGTCGCCATCTTGCTCTTCGGCGACGTCGCCGCGCAAAAGATCCAGCACGACGCGAGGGTGTCTTCGAAGGCGAAAACGAACGACGCCGCACCGAACGCGTCGTCATCAGACGACGACGACGCGTTCAGACTGGACACGCGGCGTTTAGCGGCGTTTGCGTCCTTCGGCGCCATCTACACGGGCTGGTTCCAGATGCACTGGTTTCGCGCGTTGCGGCGCGCGTTCCCGCCGCCGAGCGCGGCGGCGCTGGCGGTTTCCGGCCGCAAACAGAGCTTCTTCCGCAAAGACGTGCTCGGGCCTTTGCTCGTGAACCAGTTCGGCATGGTGCCGTGCGGGTACTACCCGTTCTACTTCGCGTGGACCGGCTTCGTGCGAGGCGCCACCCTGGAGGAATCGCGCGACGCGGCGCGCGCGAAATACAAGCCCCACCTGCTGGCGCAGAACTGGGCCTTCTGGCTCCCGGCGCAGGGCGTGCAGTTCGCGCTCGTGCCCCCGGGGTACCACATCCTGTACGTCTCCGCGATGGGGCTCGCGTGGAACACCATCCTCAGCCTGACCACGCTGGAGGCCGCAGGAGCGCGCGCGGGCGGCGCGACGGCGCGGCGCGGAGACGGAGCGGGCGTCGAGAGACGCGCGCGCGGGAAGATGGTCGTCGCGCCCAAGTGATGACCGTCGGCTGAAGTGACCTCGACGAGAAGAAAAGAAAAGAAAAACGGCGCGAGCGACGTCTGTTGTATTAATACGTAGCTACGGTATTAACGCTCGTACGTGCGCGTGTCTTCATAACACCTTTATCTGCTTCACGCGCGTGACACGTCGCCGTCGTCTACGCGGAGACCGCGCATCGCGCGAGTCGGCGACTGCCGGAAGTACGCGGAAGCGGCGCCGCCGGCGGCGATTGACCAGTAAGGCGCAGAGGGCGCGGCGCCGCCGGTCGGCGGCGAAGCCATCGGCGGCGCGGCCGAGTTTGAAAAACTCGGCTCCTCCGCTGATTCTGGTGTATCGATAGCGTCGATGCGTCTCTTCTCGCCACCAAACGCCTCGTCTCCCTCCGTGCCTTCCTGCCTGGCGCGGCGCACCACCCCCGCGGCTCGCTCCGCCGTCTCGAACATGTGCGCGAACGCCGCCGGCACGGCGAGTCCGAGCGGCGGCGGCGGGATGCGGTGACTCTCGTGCGCGTGTTTGGCGTACGCGCGGGCGTACCGAGCGGCCAGGTCGGCGGGCCAGTCGTGCGCCTCGAGCTGCACGCGGAGCTGCGCCTCGAGCTCGCGCCGCAGACCGTGCTTCTCGAGTTCCAGGCGCTTCGCTTTCCGTCTCGCTTCGCTCGCGTCCCGCGCCGCGAGGCGTCGAAAAAGCGCCGCGGCGACGCGCGAGACGGAAGGGTCGAGCGGGTCGGGTTCGGTTCCGGTCGCGTTCGCGACGTCGCGCGGAGACGGACGCGCGCGGTCCACCTCCGCGCGGTCGGACGGGAAGTGGGCTCGGATCAGAACCTCGCCCGCGATCGGATTCGCGCGCGCCAGGTCGCGCCAAGGGTACCACTCCGAGCGCTTCTCCGCGTCCGCCGAGGTCGCGCCCGCGGTCGCCACGGCGTCCAGGGGCAGAACCACGCGGCCGAGGAAGTCGTCCGCGTCGAAATCGCCGAAGTTGTGGTCGAACAGGTCGAGCGCGACGGCCAGTCCGCGGACGTCCGTCTCTGCCGTGTCCGTCACGCGCGCGCGCGCGGCGGGTTCGCCGTCTCCGTCGACGCGCGCGCGCGAAGCGCGCGTCTCGGGCGCGAAGCAGGAGGATCCGGATCCCGGGAGGGACCCGTCGACGCTCGACGCCACGCGGAAGTAAAACTCGTGCCGCCAGGCGGGCGAGGTCGTGCCGTAGACCACCTTCGTGCGGAACACCTGCGCGTCTTTCGCCTTCCGGCCGTTTTCCAAAAGCGTCGCGCGGACGTACGCGTCCGAGGTGCCCGTTTCGTCGCCCGCGCGCACGTCCCGCGCCTCCAGCACGCGGACGCGCAGACGGGACTTTTTCGCGTCGAGGAAACACGCCGCCACGCAAACCTCGCCCGCGGCGGCGCCGCCGGACGCGCCGTCGCGCGCGTGCCTCTTCGAGCGCGAGTGGAGGCGCCACGCCCGGTCGCGTGGCCGAGCCGCGGCGTCGCCGTCGCGCGCTCGCGGGAGCGCCTTCACCGGCAACGCCAGTCGCGCCACCGCCTCGTCCGCGCCGCCGAGCGCGTTCTCGCGGAAGAGCTCGAACGAGACGGTCGAGTCGCCTTCGGGGTCGACGTTTTCGTACGCGAACGCCTCGTCGAAAACGCGCGTGACGCCGTCGGCGCGCGGGCGCGTCGCCTTTGTCCGTCTCCGGTCGTCCTTCTTCGGCAACGAGCCGCGCGGATCCACGCGGTTCAGGGAGACCCGCACGTACGCGGCGGGACCGAGACGCGACGAAGGCGTCTTTGTCTTCGTCTTCGTCTTCGCGACGTCGTCCTCCTCCTCGTCCTCTTCCGAGCCCGACCCGGCTCGCCGCGCGCGCGCGACGAACACCCTGATCCGCCCCGGCGCCTCCGCGTCGACGAAGCACGCCACCCTGAGCGCGCCGAGGTCGGGCGCGGGGGCGCGAGGCGGGTCGGCGAGTCGCGTCCAAAACGCCTCGACGCGCGACGTGGACGCGTCTTTTTTCGCGTCGCGCGCGGACGGATCGTCCGCGTCCTCGACGGCGTCGATCGGAACGGTCACCGCGCCGAGCACAGCGTCGTCGCGCACGCGGCGCACGGTCAACACCAGCGCCTCGTCGTCGCTCAAACGCTTCGCCGCCGCGAACTGGAACGACGCGTCGAAACGGTGCGAGACGCTCGGACCGTTTTTCGTTCTCATCGGCGCGCGCGGCGCGTTCCCGGTCGCCGCGCGGGTCGCGCCGACGCGCTCGCCTACGAGGTCCAGGGTGACGTACGCGCGACGCGCGTCCAAGTCGCGCGCCGCGAGCACGTCCACCACGCACACGCGCGCGCGCGACGGCGGATCGAACTTGGGACCTCGGCTCGGCGGTTTCACGCGTCGCCCGTCGGCGTCGTACGCGGGGGCCCAGACGTTCGGGCGCGAGCGCGTCGTTCGGTCCGCCACCGCGATCGTCGTGCCGTCGTCGCGCTCGAACGTCTCCCGCCTCGAGTCGAACACCGGGCCGAGCACCAGCTCGGAGCGCGTCGCTTGTCTCTCGACCGCCTTCTTGTTCGTCTCCTCGACGAAGGAAAGATCCGTCCTCTTGCTCTTCTCGTAGGTCAAGGCTTTCCGCGCGATGGCGCGCTCGGTGTCGCGCTGGAGCGCCTTCGCGGCGCGGCGTTCCTGCTCGGACGTCCCATTCACCAGCTCGCGGTCCACCGCATCCGCGACCGTGCGCGCCGCGAGCGCCAGGCCCTTCCGGGCGGACCCCAACGCCGTGACCACGCCCATCGCTCTCGAGCAAACGGTCGGTGCCTTCGCGCCCGGGTTCTCTTCGCCTTCGCGCGTGCCCGCGTCCTCGGGAACCCGAGGCGCCTCGGGGACCTCGCAGAGAGCGGAACCCCGCCCGCGCCCCTCCTCGCGCGGACGGACGACGCCCGTCTGCCCGCGCGCGCGTGTGTGTTCCGAGACGGGCGCGCCTCGGGGCTTTTGGTTCAGCCCGAGAAACGGTTTTTACACGGGGACTTTGCAGTTTGCCTCGCGCCCCGGGCGCCGGGCCCGACTGGTCCCTGGAGCGGAGATAACGGTATGTCGGGATCGGCGATCGGCCCTCCTTACACATTCGCTCGACGCGGGACCTCAGCCCTCACGCATCGATGTTCGCGACATCGTGCGTCTCCCGCGCGCCTCACACGGTACGCGCGCGCCCCTCGGGCCGCGCCGCGCAGGCGAAGACGCCTCTCGCTCCCGCGGCGCGCGCCACGCGCGGCCTCGTCGTTCACGCGTTACCGAAACGCGTGCCCGGAGGTGTCGTCCACTCGGCGGCCGCGCGCGTCGACGGGGCGTCGCTCCCCCGCGCCTCTGTGGTCGCACGTGCCGCCTCCGCGTCCACCCCCGCGCCCGCGGAGACCGGCGAGACCTCCGCGATGGTGAACACCGTCAAGGCCATCTTCGGCGCCGGCGGCTTCTCCCTGCCCTGGGCGTTCGCGCAGGGAGGCGTCGCGCTCGTGTCCGCGTGCCTGCTCGCCTCGTACGTCTTCGCGCTCGAGGCGCTCAAGATGCTCGTCCGCGCGCAGGACACGCTCATCGACAACGAGGTGGTCTCCGGGTACGAGGAGGTGAAGACGTACGCCGGCCTGACCGGCGCCGCGCTCGGCCCCGCGGGGGACGTGCTGTGCAAAGCCCTGAACGTCATCACGTGCTTCGGCATCTCCGTGGGGTACATCATCTTCGTCTCGGACACGCTCATCTCCATGCTCCCGGCGGCGACGCAGCTCACCTGCAGCACCGCGCGGATGATCATCACCTCGCTCCCGCTGTGGGTCGCGCTGTCGTGGCAGCGGAGCTTCAAGGGCGTCAACCTCATTTCGCTCCTGGGGACGATGTCCGTGGCGCTCGGCATGTCATGGGTCACCGTCGTCGCGCTGGCCAATCCGGCGCTCGCCGCCAACTTCGCGACCATTCCGATGGCCAACCCGAGCGCCTTCTCCGGGTTTTTCGGGACGGTCGCGTTTCTGTTCTTCATCCACTTCACGCTTTTCGGCGTGCAAGAGGCGATGCCCGACCGCACCAAGTTCATCTCCGCGGCGTCCAAAGCGTTCGGCGTGTCGATGGCCATCAGCGCGGCGTTCGGCTTGATCGGCGCGTGGGGGTTCGGCCCGGGGGTGAAATCCGTGGTGATCACGATGCTGGACGGCGCCGCCGGGACCGCCGTCAAGGCGCTGCTTTGCGTGAACCTGCTGTTCACGTTCCCGCTAATGGCGCGCTCGTGCTTGAACATCTGCGAGCAGACGGTCGCGGGGGGGAAAGAACCCAACCTTTTGACGTCGCTCGCCACGCGCACCGCCTTCGTCACGTCGGCGGCGCTGCTGGCGTGCGTGGTGCCCAACTTCGGAACCGTCTTGGGGTACGTCGGCGGGTTCTGCTGCTGTGCCATGACGCTCGCGATGCCCCCCGTGATCCTGGCCAAGTCCATGGCCTTGGCGGGCAAGCCCGCGGAGGGGTTCGAGAAGACCAAAATCGTCGTCGTGTGCGCCGTCGGCTTAGTCTGCATGGTGCTCTCGGTGGCGCTGTAAGGAAGTCTATTCGCCCGGTACGATTACTCCCGCACACACGCGTCGTTCGTTCGATACGTAATATATAACACACGCGTGGAAAGGAACAACGACGCGTCAAGAGAATCCGTCAGGGAAACTTCGGCTCGACGAACGGCAAGCCTTTCCTGCCCTCGCGGATCGCCTCCGACATGGGCGGCGTCACCGGCTGGCGCACGCTCCGCGTGTCCTCGCCTTCGCGGGCGTACGTCTTCTCGTACATCTCCTTCGCGATCGGGATCTTCGCCCCGACGATCTCCGCCATGCGCGCGTACGCACCCCGCCGGTACCCCCACGCGTCCCCTACTCCCCACTCGAAGGCCTCGTTCGGCGCCTGCGCGGCGCCCTCGACCTGCTCCAGCCAGTCCCCGAGCGTGAGCGCAACGAAGTCGAACCACGCGTCGTCGTCGACGGGAATCGGAAAGCCGCCCAGTTCGGGGCGCGCCGCGAACGCGTGGCACCCCGGCGCCGAGTCCAGGTCGTTATCCACGGTTAACCGATCGACAACGCAGAAGATGTACACCAACCGCTCGGCTTTTTCGCCGATCATCCCGCGCAGTTCGTCCCGCTTCTCGAACGGAAGGCAAAAGCCCTGGAAGCCCTCGCTTCCGTAGATGCTGTGGAACAAACCGGCGTCGTGCAGATGCGACTTCTCGGGACACCACGCCTGCATGACCCGGCGCACGCCCACCAAGTGCGCGTCGAACGCGCCGTTGCCGGTGTGCTTCACCCCGAACGCGCCCTCGCCGTTCAAGTACCGAAGCTTCTCGGGCTCGCACCGGGTCGCCTCTACGTCCGCGATCAACGCTCGCATAGGCGGGACGTCTTTTTCATCCTCCGTCGTCGCGTCGTCGGTCATCGCTCGTCTCTCCCCCACGCCGAGAACGGCGTCCGCGTCCGCGGGGTTCACCGCCGCGGGTTTCGCGAAGCAGTCCGCGAGATGGTCCAAACCTACCTGTCGGCATTCGAGGCTCCATTCGTTGCGCATCGCTGCGCGTTCCGCGGGGGACAAACCGTTGGGATCGGACGGTTGCTCATCCGCGCGTTCGCCTCGCGCGAAGCACTCCCACCGTCCCGTGGACCGTCCCCGGGGACGCACGCGGGGACGCTCGCGGTGGGGCACGACCGCGAAGGGCGCGCGATGGGAACGCGCGCACGCGCCAAGCGACACGCGCCGCGCGGCGCTGACCGGCGTCGCGCCACAGGCCGCGGGCGACATGGCGCGCGTCGGTCTGATGGAACGCTGACGTCAGCCTCGAGACGACCTGCGACACACGACAAGTCGATTCGCTTGATTCGGTTTTCCTTTTCGCTTTCGTGCGCGTGGACGTCGTTCCCCTCGCGCACTGCGCGACGCGGCGTCGCGCACCATGACGCGAAGCAAGCCCAAGCGCGAGAAGACGGCGATTCCCGCGTCGTACATCAGGCCGCGGGAGCTTCCCAACGGCCGCAAGTCCTACAACGTGAGAGCCTACAACCCAGCCACGCGCACCTGCAAAACGCTCGGGACGTTCAAAACCAGGAAAGAGGCCGAGCGCGCGTTCAAACGGGGCGCCGAGGCTCTGGCCAAGCCGCCGCCGGACGTCGCGCCCACCGCGAGCGTCGAGCCGGACGACCCGCGCGCCTCGCCGAGCGTCTCGAGGAAGCGCGTGCGCTCGCCGCGCGCGACCCGCGCGTCCGATCGCGAGCGGCGCGCGTCCGCCGCGGCGGAGCTCGCGTCCCCTCCGAAGAAGCGCAGCAAGAAAAACGAGCGCGAGTCGCCGCGGGCTCGCCTCGAACCTGGAACCGCACCGCCGGCGCCGGAGCCGAGCGCGCCGCGCGCGTCCGATCCCAGGCGCCCCACGCCGGCGGAGAGCCCCGCGCCGCCCGCGAGGCGCGTCTCCGCGGTGTTCCGCGCGCTCGCCAGCGCCGCCGCCGCGATGTCTCCGCTGGCGAGCCCGGAGAACCCGCAGGAGAGGGCGGCGGCGCCGGCGCCGGAGCGCGAGTCGGACGGCGCATCGGAGAGCAGCCGTCACGGCGTCGTCGCCGAGACCTTCTCCACCCCGGCGGCGACGCCGCCGCCGGCGCGTCCGGGCCAGGGCGGCGGGGACATGTGGAGCCGCGTCTGCGCGTTCATACGCGGCGGGGAATACCCCGTCCCCGTCCCTGGGCTCCTGGACGAGGCGCCCGGGGAGCCCGGGGACGGGGACGTCCCCGGGGACGAGCGGGACTCGCCCGGTCCCGCCGAGCGCCTCGCGGCGTTTCTCGAGTCCGCCGTGCGGCGGCTGCGCGGCGGCGGCGGCGGCGCCGGGCTCGAGGGGCGCCCCGCAGGCGTCGCGGTCAGAGCGCGGGGCATCACCGTGACCGTGGACGTGCGCCCTGGGGAGTGAGCGACGGGAAACGGCGCGCGGGGAGGCGAGACGAACGGGCGCGCGGCTCGCGGTGTTTTTCTTTGTCGATCGAGACGTTTTCGTGTGCATCGACGCGTTTTCCTCTCGCGCGACGGCACGGAGGATGATTGCGGGAATCGCGTCGTCATTCCCGCGCGCGCGTCTCTGCTCCCGACCTTCCGACGAGATGGGCGACGACGCGATGGAGATGAACCTGGACGATGCGATCGCGGACGCCGAGAAGGCGCGCGACGCGGGTCGCGCGAAGCGGGGCGGCAGGGCCGGCAGAGGCGGCTCCAATCCGCCACTTCCCCCCGGTCCCCACCCCGGGTCGCGCGGGTCCGACGATCTGCGAAGCCGGCTGGGCGGGCGCGGCGGCGGGCGCGGCGGCGGGCGCGGCCGCGGCGGCGGCAGGGGCTTCGGCGCGCGCGACGGTGGGTACCAGCAGACGCCCACTCTGCCTGGATGGGCGCCTTCGGGGAACACCAGGGACGACGGCAAGGACTGTTTCGCGGGCAAGTGCGAGGGATGCGGCGTGGAGTGCGAGGTGTCTTTCCGCCCGGTCAAGGGCGGGAACCCGCCGGTTTGCCACGAGTGCCACCAGAGTTTGCGCGCCGTGCAGGACCAGTCCATCGACGGCGGTGGCGGCGGCCCCGACCGGGGCAGGCGGGGGGGTCACAGCCGATACAACCCGTACGGCCGCGAGCAGATGGCGGCGATGCAGGCGATGATGGGGCACATGTACGCCGCCGCGCAGGCGGCGCGCGGCCGCGGCCGCGGCCGCGG
>MDSV01125035.1_pt1 | contig 29432 bp, 32 predicted proteins | sample 810851 | NCBI WGS metagenome assembly MDSV01 (sample SAMN05326640, study PRJNA326480) | marine metagenome | isolation source: seawater | place: Atlantic Ocean: North East | collected 2012 | reverse complement strand
TTACTTTCAAATTTAGTATTAGGTAGTTCAATGAGGATTGCTGCATTAGGTGGAAAGGCAGGTTTTTGGCCAGAAGATGACCAAAACATTTTTCTCTTTCCTTCTACTATGCACAATTTTAATTTAGTGCAGATAAACGGAATAATGGATCCAGAGAATGCGTTTTTTGATGAAGACAATGGTTCTTTCAATGGGCTAAATGATTTTTTCAGTAGCGCAACTTTTCTATTTGGAGATAAGACAAAATACGGATTCATGTTAGAGCCTGCATATGATTTTACCAGTGATGGTTATGTAACAGCGCCTCCTCTTGCTAATTTTGCTTTTGGAAAAGGAAAATGGGGTGTCCTCATAGGTCTAAATAGAAATGCCAGCGAGACCCCCTCAGTGGATTCTACAGGAGCTTCTAGTACTATTAATGCATCCGATTTAAATCTTACTACACGATTCGGTATGGAAATGGGATTTGGTTTAATAGGAACTAATTTCAATTTATCTTCTTCAGATAATGGTGATGGAGACAGTGACAATGACCCAAGTTCAATGAACCTTAGCCTAACTGTAAGAAGAGATCAAAAATTATGGGAATTCTCGCACCTCTTATTTGGCTTTAGTTTTTCATCGTCTAGCCAAGGACCCGCATCAACATCTGGATTAGGACTAAATCTCGATCTTTTCAGACATTGGGAGCTAAATGAAAAAACAGATCTATTATTTGCAACAGGTTTTAGTTTTACCACTTCAACATCAAATACTGGTGCTTCAGGTGCAAAGGATCAAACCACCACAAAGATTGCATTACCATCATATACCTTAGCCGTAGAATCATATCTACTTGATTGGGCAACAGCAAGGGTAGGTATTGTAAGTGACCACTGGCTAACAAATAGCTTTGACAATGGCGATTCAAAAACATCGTCATCTGGTTTCGGAAATTATGATATTAATTTTGGACTTGGACTTGACTATGGAGGATTTGCATTAGATCTTGATTTAAATCCTGGTCTTTTTGTTAATCCAGTAAATTATATTACAGGTAATAATATAACATCGTCACTTGCTACTAGGGCAACTATGACTTTTAGCTGGTAAAGTAAGAATAACATAATTAAAAAAAGGCGACTATGTAGTCGCCTTTTTTTTTTACATAAATCAATTTTTAAGAGCTTACATATCTATTCATTAATTAAAATCTTAAGAGTATCGGAATTAAATCCATCATCACTGAAATCCTCCCCGTAAACTAAACCTACTACTCTTACTATATTGCCAATATGTTGAAAAGATAGAGTAAGAGTATTTTCTGCAATACCATTTTGATTATCAGACTCAGTAAATCCGCTAATTATAGGATTGTTGATAGAGATATTATTTTCAATAACTGAAAAACTATCTGGACTAGACCAATAGACCCTAGTATTAATTTTAGTCTGAGCATAAACTATCGTACTTCCGACTGTTTGTGAATCGGGAAAATCGTATATATATATATCAGGATTGTCATTTTGTATAGGAAGATTGCAGTAAATACCTATCTCCGGTACACCACTATAATCACCACAGTTTGTACTAAAAAAAACTAGTATAGCAATGATAGTAAAATAGATTCTCATTATAGGCCTTCAAATTTTACTATAAATCTAAGCATTAAAATAAAAATCCCTAACCTAAAGATATATCATAGCAATTTATACATTAAAAACAGATGTGATGCAAATCACAAGTGTTTTAATTGCTTTAATCGTTTTATTAAGTGATGCTTGGTCTTGCAGTATAGAAGACTTGGCCTAGGTAGAGAAGATGTAAGTTCCTTACTTTTTTCTATAGTCTATTATCGAAGGTCTTCTCTTCCTAGGTCATAATTTTTTAAGGTCACAAGCAATAACATTAATTAGCTTTATCAACCTAAAGGATATGAGGCCATAACCATGAATGAACAAAAAGAAGCTATAATTAGACAACAAACAATTTTAATGATGTATAGAAATCATGGGAATAACTATGTGATAAGGAGAGTTTTAAAAAGATTCATTAGGTGTATTAAAGGTGGCTAAGGATTATTATATATTTTTGAAATATTCTACATACCATAAAAATAAATCAAAAACTATTACCTAGCCTAGATGGAGGGGAATCTCCTTACCTAAAACCCAATATCAGCCATCCTCTCTTTCTAGGCTTGTATCTTATTATTGAGTGATTATGATGTTTTTGTTTCATTTAATAAGTAGATACTTTATCAAATGCGGAAGTAAACCCTGTTCCATTATCAATATAGGATAGTGATAACGTTTGGCCTTCATCGGATAGGAAACCTGAGTAAGTGGTAAAATATAAAGCATCTGAATTATATAACCGATTACCATCAAGAATAAGTCCAGTATTTGTTGAACTCCATGTCCCACTACCGTTTAATGATTCGCTGTCTATTTGTCCAGTATAATTATAGGTTCCATTTTCCTCAAATATCAGAGAATAGTATGTGTCAATTTCATTAGCGACTAAGGTATCCAAAGGTACTGATTCCTCATTATCTGTAATTATCTCTGTTCGTGTTACTAGATTCCAAGTTCCTAGTATATTTTGTTCATTGATGTTCTCATTGCCTAACAAAGAAAAACAATATGTTTCATCACGCATTGAATCAAGTTGGGATTCTGTAAATCCTGAATTATCCATAGAATCACATCCCGCATCAATCCAACCCAATAACCCACCATATACTGAATTACATTCATCTACTGTTGCTGAATCCTCATTATAGTTGACCATAAAGGAACTGGAAGCCTGATTATATATTTGTTTTAACTGATCACAATAAACATCATCGCAATAGATTCCATTTCTCATTTGGGATAATTCGTTTTCAGTGAAGTCTGTATCGACACAGCCGCCATCGTATGCATTGATATAGGAATTGTAAAAAGAAACACATTGACCTTTTTCTGGATTTTCTTCTTCATAATAATCAACTGAGGCGTTGGCATAAATATCTAATAATTTATTACAGCTTGTTTCAGATTTTTCAGATTCACATGAATAAATAATAACAAGAAAGGAGGTAAAGCAGAAATGAAATATCCTCGTTTTATTGATATTTTTATATATATTTATCATCACTACTCTTCCTCTCTATGTCCAATTTTTATATTGCTAAATCCATCTTTTTTTTTCCGATTTTGTTCGGCTTCAAAAATAATTTTACTAGCCATCGCCTTTGCAACGTCTTCACTAATCTTCATTTTATTCTTTTTTAAGGATGATAATTTATCAAGACGATTGATATAAAAATCCCAGATAAAGATACATGAGAAGATAAATCCAATAATAAATTTTTCCATCAACAGAAATAAAAGAGCATTGAAAAATAAAATGAACAAAAAAATTGTTCTGCCAATTTCTTTTTTCCTTTCTTTATCTTTTTCCATAAACAAATCTAATCATGATAAAATTATAAAATACATATACAGAACTACATATTTTTTTATTGTAATACAGCAAAAAATAATAGACACTTGACAATAACCACTTAGTAAATGTTTTTGTAAAATCTATTCCAAAGGATGCATATTAAAATTTTGTTCATCAAAATACTTAATCCTATTAGGGATAGTCTTAATAATAATATTTTTTAATGAATCTGGAATTCTATCTTCTCTATATCTGATAGCTAAATATGGAAGGTAACTTTCTGCGATATCCTCTCTATCTGGGTTTTGTTCAGCATACTCAGAAATGAAAACTCCATCTTTTTTTTGGGCATCTATCCAATGTGCACTATTAGAATGATCAAAATCTAAAGAAGTATGGGAAGCTTCATGAACAAGAGTTTCCTCAAGTATACCTTGCGCTTCATAATGTTTTTCTGAATATTCGGTATGGATTAGTATATTATTATTACCACCACCAAACAATTCCATACCTCTATGTATCCAAACTGTTTTTACATCTTTTCTTAGAGTTGTAGTTAATCGACCTAATACAACGGCAAATTTCTCTGCTTGCTTGCGAGCATTATAAACAGTGTTGAATTCCGAATTGACTTGCATCTCAATAGATAGACTATCATTATAATTAGCCTGAAACAAAAATGGTGTATCTTCGACCCAATCTTCTACTCTTCTATCGTACATTGTTCTATTATCTATTCCAGAGTATTTTAAACTAATATAGGAACTACTATCTTCAGATGTAATAATATTGGGGTTTATGAATATCGTTCCATGAAATGGTGGAGTAGAAATTTTAAAACATGACAAAAATAATACACATAGCAATATTGTCCACTTTTTATATAACATTAATACTTTTCAATCTTAATCAAAGCCTGGGAAATTCTCATCAGTTTTTATCCAGCTCTCAACCCATTCAGGCATGGCCAATTTGGGTAACGTCATCTCGAAATACCCTTCTACATCTTTAGGCCTAACTAGTTTTCCATTTTTCAATACACCTGTCCTTACCAATAAGCTGGTGGTTATTTGATTATTGTAAATGAAATTATGATGGTAATATATCCATTTGTCATCATAGCATATAATTTTAGTTGTCATCGTGAATTTTTTTCTAAAAGGAATACGGTATCTATATTTCGTACTCGTCCCCGCCACAGTAAAATATAAATTATTTTCCCTAGATTTTTTATAAAACCCTGTACGGAACCCATGGTTAAACCTACCTATGTCAGCCAGGGTAAGATAGCGGCCGTTATTGATTTCCATCAAAGGGTCAATGTCAAATATACCAGCCCTTAAAACCAATGATGTTTCTTCTTCTAAACAAATTTTATGAAGATTCTTTGATGCAAAATAACATTTGAAAACTCTGAATATTGGATATGTCAACATATATTTTTTTTTATTTTTCTTCTTTCATATTAACTGCTGTTATTAAAAAATATTTTCTATTCATTTATTATTTTTTTTTTATTGATACTTGAATTTAATTAACTGAAGATAGTTAAATATTAATATTTAACGGTTACCATGATTGCACCTATAATAGATATACATACCCCGATTATCTTTCTATACCCCAGGGTCTCTTTTAAAAATATTCTTGCCATTACAATGATAAAAATGGTAGAAAGTTGATTGTAAATGGCAGCGCGACCCGCCAATGTATATTTATATCCTGCTAACCAAAATATCACTGATAGATATGTCCCCAGAATAGAACCAATAACTACAATTTTATCATTTAACCCTTGTTTTATCTTCTGATAAAAGATTGAAAAACCTTCTCTAATTAGAATAATTATCACTGTGGCAGATAGCCCAATCCCAAATCGAAATAACGCTATTACCACAACTGAAGTATCCTCCATAATAGGCTTTACCATCAAAACAGAGAATGCAGTTAATAATTGTGCAATAACACCAAAAATAATTCCAATATAAAGATCTTTTTTATGTAATCTATTTGGAGTCTTATATACAGATAAAATAATACCAAAAATAACCAAAGCACCCCCCAGATAGGACCAAGTAGAGATTGTTTCATGAAACATGAAAAATGCTAAAATGAAAATAGTGGGTGTATATAATGTTGATACTACTGCTGATAATCCAGAGCCAATCCTTCTCAATGAATCTAAAAACAACACATCTGCAATCATGATACCAAATATTCCACTAATAAATAACACCGATAAATCATGAATAGAAAAATTTGGCACCGGGATGGAAAAGATTACGATTGTGATAAAAAATCCACACACCCCTATTGAATTTTTTATAGCATTTAAATGTAATGCCTGAAATCTTTTTGATGCTAAGTCAAATAAGATAACAGCTGAAGACCAACAAATCGCTGTTATAATCGCGAATAAATCCCCCAAGTCTATTTACCAATTAAAAGAATGATGAGTTAATTGAATAATGATTGTTTATACGCAAAAAAGAACAAGAAACTATAACCTACTATATATTTTTTATTTTATTGTAAGAATCATATATCAATCTTTTTGTAGAGTAGGACATGTATAAATCATGCTTATTAGGGTCTAATTCCTCTATATCTCGTTGTATTAGATTATAGGCGGCAATTATATATTTTTGATCTGAGAATAGCTCATATAGCGCCCAATTCATGTATGCTGCATTGTAAGTATGCCATTTATTGTTGTCAGTCATTTTCTTTTTAATTATCTCTAGCAAAAATACATTATCTATTTCTTTATTAAGATATTTTTGTGATAAAGATTTGAATGCTAGTGTTTCTATGGGGTCATATAAATTTTCAATACCATCATATTCTATAGCTTGATTAAAATATTCTATGGAATAAGAATATTCACCTTCAAAAAAATAAGATAACCCAATATTAGTTAAGGTATTAATAATTTGAGGAGTGTTTTTCTTTGTCTTCTCAAATTCTAATTGTTTAAAAAATGCATCTCTAGCCATTTGAAATTTATCTTGCAACATTAATTGGAACCCCACACTAAGGTAAAAATCAGTAACAATTTGCTTGTTGATTTCAGCTGTTTTATTGTAATAATACTCTGCCATACTTTCATTACCAATTGCCTTATAGCATAGTACTAACCCACCTAATGATGAAGCCTTCCACCTCTCAATTTCAAGTTCATCATTAATTAAAAAACTTTCATTGAAATATTCTATTGCAATATCGTAATCAAATAGCTTGATGTAATGCAAACCAATCCAATATTTGATAAACCCTTCTACTTGGATATCACCAACCGAAACAGCATAATCCAAAACCGTATGGAAATAATTTTTACTTTTTTTATAATCCCTTCGATTATGATAAATGATTCCAAGGTTTGCAATTGGATTCCAGTTTTTTTTGTTACCAGATTCATCGGCAATTTGAATCGAATTTTGAAACTCATTTATTGTTTTTTCTACATCGCCATCAAAAATCCAGTAAACAAGACCCATACTATTAGTGTTTTGTGCCAACATTCTTTTATCATTCAATATTTCATATATATCGAGTGACTTTTCCCAATAAAATCTTGCACTATCACCCAATCTTCGTTCCCAATAAAAAGATCCTAATCCATATAAAGCTGTTGCTATACTACTCTCATTTCCAATTTCATTTGCAATCTTGTAACTTTCCCTGTAAAGCTTGAGAGCTTTTTCCGTTTCCCATTTTTCTGAATAAATATAACCCAATTTGGTTTTTATGTTCATCATAGCTTGCTTATCGCTTGTATTATTTGCAAGGATAAGAGCCTCATTGTATAATTGAATTGCTTTGTCTCTATCGTTATCCATATAGGTATACCCTAAGAAATATTTTGCATTAACAAATTTTGGATCTAGAGAAAGCGATTTCTCTAATAATTCTACAGCGACCTTTCTATCTTTTTTATCAGAACGTTCATCAAAAGTATGCTTGGCCTTAAGGTATAATTCATAAGCATCTGGATTTACCACATACTCATTCTCAATATTATTTATCACATTGACACTTAGCCCATCTATAATTTTACTTGTCAATTCTGACTTAACAAGAGACAGGTCTGACCATTTGGTCTCCCAACGCTCCGAAAGAACAAGCATAGTCTCTTGCATGTCGAATAGCTCAATAGATAGCTGGAAAATGGTGTCAATTTTCCATAAGGTACCAGTCACAATATATCTAGAGGAAAGTGTGTTTGCGATTTCTTGATTTTGCATACCACTTTCTTTCATTTCTTCTATTGAATTTAGGCTAGCAACTCGGAGTTGCCCGATTCCTGTAATATCAGAAATTATATCTGCACTTATTCCGTACGAATAAAACTCATCTTTATCATCTCCTTTATTTTCAAAAGGGAAAATAACGACAGAAGGTATTCCCTTCTCAGATGCTAATCCAGAATCCAAAAATGAAATATTTATCCAAAAAAGAACTCCAATTATTGTAAACACTACTCCTGATAAAGTAAAAAAATTCCACCCCTGTATTTTTTTTTCTTTGACATTTTCATTGACCAGAATATCACCTGAAGGTAAACCATGAGATACAATGGAAAAAATCTTTATATCTTGAGTTACTCCTTTCATCTCTGGATTACCAAGCAATTTTGTTTCGAATTCAGGATTTCGCTGTAAGGATGCATTCACACGATCTGATATTGCTATGCCTCCGGATGAAGAAAATTGTTCTATTCTGGAAGCTATATTCACATCGTCTCCAACAACATCAACATCTTGAAAGACCACCTCTCCCTGATGTATACCAATTCTTAATTTCAACCCGTTTATGGTTTTTGCGATTTTCTGAATTTCAATTGCACAATGAACAGCCTCTATGCTAGTATTGAAGGTTAATAAAAGACCATCGCCAATCTCTTTTAACCAATCGCCATTATACTTTTCCACTATTGGCTTTAATAACTCCCTCTGTTTAGATAAAAGTTCTAAAGCTGCGGGTTCATTTTTCGATGATAATCGTGTATAGCCAACAATGTCTGTAAAAACAATTGCAGCAAGTTTTCGATTTGAATTATTCATTAGTATCTAAATCTACTCATCTTAATAGTAACAAAAAACCTACCGATAAAATCCTTGTCTATTATAAATCATAGAAAATTATATGTCAAAATGACTGTATATATATTTTCCCAGGATTTACTTATGCCAATTTTATAGATTTATCCTGCAGGAACAATTATTGAATAATAATAATAAATATAGAGAAGGGAAAAATGAAAAACGTTACGATACCTCTAGAGTTTTTTATTCAGCTTGAGAATATATTCAACAAAGAACAACAATCAAAAAATGATCAAACAAAAGAAGATATGATAATAGATATTAATAAAAAGTATTTTAATCACATCGGTCTAGCATAATATTTCTAAACTATTAAATATTGGAGTTACTATGAAGAGCATAAAAATATTTTTAATCAATCATCCTGTGGTAGGTAAAATCATTATTTTCCCATTTTCTATGTTGCTAACGGCTACAATATTTTCACTAGTGATTGATTTTATATTGCCATTATTACTAGCATTATTCCTCACTAATCTACTTTATCATATATTTATTGATGATATGAAGAAGAAAGATTTATATAACCCTCTTTCCTATATTTACACACGTTATAATTAATAAGGAAAATTATTCATCTTATAAAATAAATTATTTTAACAACTCTAATAGTAGACTCATGAATAAGATTACGATAGATATCTCAGGTCATATAAACTTTGATTATGTCACTGATATTATTGATATAAAAACCCTGTCTGATTCTATTATAGTTCGTAAAAACAGAATTTTTATTCAATATCAATAAAGAGGATATCTTCAGCCAAAACCCGTATGTCTGTGCTATCTATTATATTGTCAATATTAGAATCATATCTAAATCTTTCATGTATACTTTGAGGAACACTACTTGTGGATATAAAATTAGAGATATAGCAAATATCAATAACATTGATGACACCATCAAGATTCGTATCTCCAGCTAAATTGTTCACATCAAAATTCCAATCATTTTTACGAACCTTATAAACTTTAAAATCATCTGGATACCTTATTTCAAGTAAAATATTTTTCTCGTGATTTACTTCTGTAATTATTGCGCCACTTCCGTTTATTGTTCCCCAGTTTATTAACCTGTTCCCATTGGTTAGAACCTGTACACTTCCCATAGCCAAACCTAGGAGACTATCAGGATGTATATATTCCCAAACTAACTCAGCAATTTTATCTACCTCATTTATTGAATACTCTAAAACTCTTGAGACTGGAGGATTATGGCTTACACCATTATCAAAGAGACTAATGTTGCCGTTGGGTAGTTTCCTAACATCATGCTGTGCTTGAAAGCCACTATGAGAATCATTAACAAAAGAAAATTGGTTCAGTGGTCCTCCTAGGTGCCAAATAACATCACCATTCACTCTATTGATTTTTATAACCTCACTACTTCTTCTATTGGAAATAAGAAGATTATTATCTAGATCAACTTCAATACTATTACCGTGCATCCATTCTATACCTGTGGTACTAAGGTTAATATTATCATACATAGATATTTCCAAGTGTTCCCATGCATTCCACTCCATTATAAGACTGTCATGTTGATTAAATTCCTGTATAACTAAAATACCAGTGATATGAGAAACCTCTTGCCCTCCTTCTACAATAGCACTCATATCAACAAACCTTGAATCATAAGCCTGAATAATATAGTTCCCATTACTCAATAATTGAATATCATGATAATCTGCACTATAGCCATTTATGCATTCTAAAGTATCAACTTCAATCATAAATGAATTCATCTTGTGCCATGTCATTTCATTTTTATTGAAGTAGGTTAAATATTCCTGATTAACCTTAAAATCCATTCCAAGATAGGAACTGTTAATTATCCAATATGGATTCATGTTTAAATCAAAAATCGCCATAAATCTCTGATCTACAGACGTTGTATGTATTTGCATTGAAACAGGTGAAGGATTATTAAAAACCACAACCTCAAATTGAGGATAATTTTGGCCCATGGTTAAGCCTATCAAAAGTAAAGATATAATATATTTTTTCATTTTTTACTTTTCATAGAAAAAAATTTTAAAAGACATATAGAACTAACAATCTTTTCGAAAGTAATACCACTTTTTCCAATCATCCATAGTATCATAATGATAAATTGGATTTCCAAATATATCCCTCGAATCAACCCATCGGATGAATTGAACCCAAATTAATCCTAATCCAGACATAATAAAAAAATCTATCCCTACATTAAAAACCGGTGTATTTGTTAAAAAATAATGGATAAAAAGTAAAAAAATAATAATTCCTGGTATTGAAAATCCCAATGCAATAGGAATAGATAGATTTTTATTTCTCATTTTTCAATTAATTTTATTATTTCTAAATCTATTATAAGTATCTTAATTAGAAAGAGAAGATTAACACGAACCCATAATCAATAAAAATATAAATTTTTCATAAAAACCTATTTGATAATGAGTCTCAATATATTTAAAATAACATCTGATTTATTTAATAATTAGTATAATGATTAGGATATTTTATGGAAAAAATTGGTCTATTTTGGGGTAGCAATACTGGTAATCAGGAAGAAGCTGCCGGTTTTTTAAAAGAATTTATGGAATCGGAGGGTGCCACTATAGAAGAATATAACATAGCCGATACGGAACCATCAAAGATATTAGATTATAAACTAGTAATCATTGGTTGTCCTACATGGCATATAGGTGAGTTGCAGGACGACTGGGATTTCATATATGAAAAATATAAAGAACTGGATTTTAGTGGGGTAACGGCGGCTTTCTTTGGCTGTGGAGACGCCGTTGGATATGCTGATAATTTTCTTGATGCAATTGGTCTTCTGGCAAAACCATTCATGGAAAATGGAGGTAAACTTGTTGGTAGATGGCCAACTGAGGAATATGAATTCGATAATTCACTTGCGCTAGATGGCGATGAATTCTTAGGTCTAGGTCTTGACAATGATAATGAAGAAGAACTGTCTGAAGAAAGGATGGTTATATGGGCCGAACTTATAAAGGATGAATTCGGTATGTAATAATTGCTAGGCTTGACTACCTTCGCATGTACTCCCTTATTATTAAAAATAAGTTTGCGAAGGTAGCTGGCGTAGTAGAAAAATTATATCAGCAAGGCAGGGTATACATCTTAATCCTAAAATCCTAAGCATGTTCCGAAATATCCTGTCTTGTTAGATAAAACCCTAAAACTCTTCTTTTCGTATAATATAAAACTATTCTAACCTTATAAATTAACCTTAAACATTACTACCAATCTATTTTTTATATCTAACACTATGCTAGTTTATTAAAAAATTTTATCTTATCTGATACTTCTTTCTATCTCTAAATATATTTTAAAAAGCCTCAGAGTGTTAATTTTTGTTAAAGTAGTCTAGGGTTAACGAAGAAAAAGTTTTTATCCCAAGAATCATTCTACTATCATCAACATAAAAATCTGGAGTATGATGATTGACAATATTATTAAGGTCAAATCTTTTTGCAATACGTTCGGATGTCCTGAAGTCACGATTACTTAGATCGGCATTTTGATGCCCGCTTATATTAAATAGAATCTTAATAAAATTTATTTTAAAAGGTTAAACTCATTGCTATCCCTGGTATCCCCTCCCTAAAAGGGTTTATAATCGTAGGAACAAAAGAAAATGACATCGTACTCTTTCTTTCGCTAACCGTGGTTGGGTCTATTTTTTTATTGGATATTTTTTTAAATGTAAAATACCAACCAGCGTCTAATGCGATTAGACTAAGTGCCAGGGATGGTTTTGTTCCTGGATCTATAAAATACAAAGCTAAACCTCCTTTCATCAAGTACGCAGCGACAGTGCCAAGACCTACGATAAAGGAGTCCCCTTTTTCTAGATCAATATCCTTAACAAGCATATTACCTAAAAAACCAAATCCATTAGTAATGCAGAGTCGCATGGCCATATCTAATCTATTATTTTTAATATCTAAAATTGATTCGATAAGCAATGAATTAACAAAGCCTAATCCCATTGACATAGAAATAAAAGACGCATCTGATAAGCTATACGAATTTTTTACAATATAATCTTTTATATAAAAAGGAGATAAAACCATTGCAGAAAATGGTGCAACAACAAATAGTTTACTTTCAAGTGTTTCTTCAAATAAATCAAAATTATAACCAAATATTAAACTATATATCCCGACAGTATTTAAATAACCCCAGGTAATACTGGAAGAAATAAGAGAAGCCTGACCGTTAGTTAAATTCCATTTATCATATAATTTATCAGCCTTATAAATTGCATATGGAGTCATAACCATCATATAGCCTAACCCTATCTTAAATTCTTTATCTATACTCAACCATCGATTAAAACCTACGACAGATACTATAGGGAGGATGGATGAAAGTCCAATCAGTGCACCTTTAGTTTGAAATTCAAATCGACCGTACGGTAGTTCCATATTTTTTGTATAGTAGTAAGAACTATAAAAACCCCCTCCAAACATTAATAATTGAGAGGCTGTAATGATATCTCCGTCAAATTCTAATACGCTGGGAACAGCCCACCCATAGAGACCGTTACCTAGCGCCATTGCACCCAGAATAGTTCTCCATCTCGCTTCTTGATTTAACATATTTCCTGTATTAATACTATTTTCTACAGAAAATTCCTTTTTAACATTACTATTTCCAGGATTAAGGACGATGGATGAAATATTAATTCTATTTATAGTAATCATTCCAAATTCTGTTTCAACGGATATTGCACTATCATTTTCAAGTGCGACTATACCATATAAAACATTACCCTGGTTAGTAATTGCCCTAATTGAGTCTCCAACAAAAGACTCTTGATTGTAATCTTGAGATAAGATTATTTTCACCGAAGCTAGAAAAACGATTAACCTAATAATCAATTTTACCATCATCGAAAACTATGAAACAATTTACATTATTCATTTATATCTTTCTTTAATAATATTTGAACATAGGATATCCGGAATGAATGATTTTTATTTAAATTCACCCATAAACTGCCAAGAATCTTTTGTATTGTGCCAATAATATAGATCAGCGGTTCTGGTATCAATCATACGTATTACATTTGCTTCACTAAGTGCGATTTGATACCTTCCCACACCAAATTCTGGATCCATGCCCAATTCTTTTAGCGCTTTCCTATTATCAGGATTTTCAACAATTACTTTCTTTATCTCATCATTTTTTTCCATCTTTATATTGTCAATATTTTGATTTCCTAACAAAACCATTAATGAAAAAACAAACATACCTCCAGTTATAAGTCCTTGTATATATACTCTCATAGGTAACTCCTTATTTAAAGATGTATTTACTATTACAGTTTTAATCTAACAATCTATATGGTAATAAAAAATAATCCTACTCTGAAATAAAATATCAAAATGATATTGCACTAGGATTATTGCATAATTAGAAAAAGTCACTGTGACCTCTGTCACAAGTAAATCTCCTTGGTAATTCGTTTTATTAGTGAGAATCACACAAATAATAAAAAGGTGAGATTATGAAGAAAATAAAAATACCAAGAGAGCTTTACCGGCTTGTAAAAGGAAAAGAAACCATGAAATCTTATGAGGATTATCCTATGTCTAAAGAAGAAAGGATAATAGAGTTACATAGGAAATACTTCACGCATATTGGTATCGCTTGATTATGTTAAGCAATAACAAAACATTAACCTTTTTAATAGGTAAGCGTTATAGAAGATCTTGGCAAAGGACCTTTTAAAATAAATTAAATCCTAGGTTCATCCCTACCTTACCATATTCATAGGAAAAATATAGTTCTGGCTTATAGGAAAAACCTATCTGCTGCCCATATTTATAACGAACCTTATCCCTCTTTTCTTCAACCAAAATCAAGCCTTTAAATCTATCATATAGAAAGTCTACTGCAAGAATAGCCAAACCTAGAAGTACGAGACCACCACCATCTGATTCCTTATTAATTTGATTTAATTTATACTGAACCACGTCACCTTCCACGCCAACAGGTACTTTTTCATACCATCTTTCATTTTCACCACCACGATTATATATAACATGTATGTCAGCGTTATACTCTGGCCACTCTCCTTCTTTCATTGAAGCGAACCCTGTAACAAGACTAGCAAGACCACCTAGGCCAATAAAAAACAAGGTTTTAGCTTTCTTCTTTTCACCTGCATAATAATGAGTTATGCCTGGGATAGGGATTGATGACCAAAAAATAGCCTGGGAGAATCTCCTGTTCATATCTTTATATTCTTCAAATGTCATTTCCGCAGGGATAGGATGGAGCGGCGTCTCTGCTAGTGGATTCAAATTGGTATCTTGTGAAAATACGAGACTATATATAAACAATAAAAAAAATACCCACTTATTCATAAAATTTTCCTTTTTTGATATTACGGCAAATACAACAAATAAAAAAGTGATTCAAATATTCTATTTTATAAAAAACAAATATAGAATCGAAATAAATAGAGTAGCAGAGAGAGAATGGCTCAAAGAACCTGCTCTTTACAATGGAGAGATGATTCCTCCCTCTGCTAATTTTTAAAACTACTAGATGATATAGTATACAGTTTTTTTAATTCTCTTTATTTATCTGCTATTCTGAGAAAAGGATATGGCTCATCAATCAAGACCATACTATTGAAATTATATTCTGTATTTACTGATACTCCGGTCTTATTTTTCAAATAAATAAAATTTTCACCAACTAGCTTAAATCTATTTATAACAACACCCTCTAGCATACTCATCCTATCTTCTATCTCTATTAATTTATCACGATATGTTTTTGAAAATTTTTTTTCTGGAACCTGCTGTCCTCCAAAAGTTAAAATAAAAGTGAGCGTCAGAATACAACCAGTGCCAATGCCTTGTAAGTAAAATCTCATAAAAAACTCCTTAATATTAGTTTGCTATGGGAATTCACATACTAAATATCTTCAGGAATAGATTACCAAAGTAACAATCGCATCCCTGTTGAAAGACTAAACCCAGTAGCAGAATTTCCTAATCCACCAGACTGCGAAAAACCAAGGTCTATCTCAAAACTTTTCAATTTTAAACCAACTCCGAGTCCCAGCGTTGTTCCCGCAACTCCGCCTAAAGAGATACCAAACAAAACAGGTACTGGGTTATTAGGGAAAAGCTCTAATCCTAATGAAAATCGTGGGTCCACACTTCCAATAAAATCTGTTTGCATAATAAATTGAAATGCAGCCTTCAGGTGAATATTATTAGTATATATATAGTTAGAATAGAAATTGATTTTTGACGGAAGAGAAATAAATGTACCTGGAACAGGTTTTGTCTCATCTAAAATTGAAAATGTTTTCAAAGCTGAATCTTGCTCAGATTCAGTGTAGCTCTGAAATTCATCAATATCTTCACTTGAAATACGAATATCTTTAATACTTCTCCATCTATTTATTTTTTCACTATTTAAATAACCACCTAGATTGATAAAGGATAACTGAGCTGATAATTTTTCATTTAAATTAGTGTATATACCTAAGTCAACCCCAAGACCAGAAGCAACTTGTTTGGGATCAAGGTACATAATGCTTATATCTGAAAAAATATTGATACTGTCACCAGAGGTAGAGATTTGGCCATTATAAGATTCAATAAAATTAAAACTTCCTAAGTGAAGTCTAAGTCCAATCCCCACATGGGTACGATAGGGAATTGCTTCGATATCTAATTTTCTACCATAAGATATTGTACTTGTATTTACGACCACTCCTTTAAAATCAAAGTCAGAGATATCCTCTGGCTGATCAAGGCGAATACCATCAAAAATAACCTCGGTTAATGGTTTTGGAATATTTAGAGAATAATGTGATTCAAAATGAAATAACGAGACACCATAATTACCAATTGACATATCAAAAAGAGAACCATTGACTCCAAAATAACCAAGAATTCCACTAGAGGGAATGCCATTCAATATATCATACTTTTTACTTGGTTCGTTGACCATATCTGCCCCAATAATATTATTGATCCAATCAGCGCTTATAATATTGCTACCCATATTGAAAACGATTTGCGTTGGGAGTGTGATACTAAATCTAGGTACCTGCTCAGTAGAAACTTTTGCTAGTTTGGATATAATAAAAGCATCGCTAGCTATACCTTGAATAAGGGGGCTATTTTTTAATGTAATCGCCTCTTCCTCTGAATCCATAAAACCCACCTGATATTTAAAAAGTGAATCAACAAAAACTACTTCTTTGTCTAATGCCTTGAGAAGTTTTTTTGTTCGTTTTCTAAATACCCTGAGACTATCTTTATTAGGTGTAGCTAAAACCTGTACCCCATATTGAATTTTGGGCCTACCTATTTGTTTATATGTTGTATCTTTCTTGATTATTTGATTTGATAATGTACTAGGTAGATTACTTGAAAAATTATACGCTGAAAATGAATCATTGAAACCTCTCGTCATTAGCGTGTATAGAGAATCTTTTTCTTCAATTAAATAAATCCTGTCTAAACCATCACGAACTAGTCTTTCCTTGAGTTCAATCAATTCATCTTTCATGGAAGATGATTCAATAATTACACTATAAGATAAATCGAAAGTATCAACAAAAACCATTTCAGTGACCTGTTCGGGGCTAATACCTAACAACGCAGGATTTGAATGAATAGCATGAGTACCAAGCCTTCCCCCTAAATATGCACCTGCAGTTCCTACTTCTAAAGGTGTATAGAATTGCTGTGCACTCAAAGAGGTAAGCAATAAGAACATAACATATAGAAATTGGATATATTTCTTCATTATGGATTAATAGGGTCTACAATGACCTCCATATTTAAATAAACATCAATCTTCATTGTATCAGTAGATAAAAATCTCGTAGGGCCTTGTTCTTTTCCTAATAACTGGAGTACTGCTTTACTGTAATTACCATCTCTAGATAACAAATCAAAAGAGGATTGATCAATTACTATACTATCTTTGGAGTCAGAAGACCCATCTATGGTTAGCTCAACTAAGGTATCACTCTGTCCAGTATCAAAGAAAACTGTGTCAGTTGAAAGCAACATAACGATGTTAGCACCTAATTCTAAATCGTTCTCATATTCTATATATAGTTTAATCTGGTTTAATTCCTCCGTAGAAATACTTTCAAATTCCTGGTGGTCTAGTTCAATATTACTATTCCCGTCAATTTCAAAAGCCAAAGGAGCTGATATAGTTAATTTCCCAACTAAAGTATCTGATACAGATACAGAACCATATTCTTCCAATGAACCAATCTCAGCACTGCCCCCTGCGACTATACGATTTGGATTGATATTAATCAAACCCTCAGCACTGTCAAGGGAAAAAATAGGATTATCAATGATATCGATACCCTCTACTATCCGAATAGTACTATCTCCAGTTTCATCATTATATGATATTATCTCAAGGTCAAGAAATACAGGAAGGGTGAGGCTTGATTGAAAATCAAAATTCATATCAATAATAGAAAAATCTAAATTATCAAGCTCCTCTGGTAGATCAATATCCTGTTCTACGGGATCTATATCCACACTTACTGGATCGACATAACCACTTAGCTCAGAGAAATAGAGGGTGTCTATATTTACATCAATGACTATAGATTCACCAAAAGTAAGAGTCATCTCCTCTTCGGTAGGTATATCGATCACTGAATTACAATGTATACTTTGTATTTCAGAATCAGGGTCTAAGTCCAATAAATAACCAGCAAGATTTATTGGGAGCTGAAGAGGGTCATTTGCTATAAAAAATGAGGTGTCTAACACATGACCATTTTTAGACAATTGATTAATTGTAAAATTAACATTTGCTTCTATGCCAATATTATTGGTGACTGATAATTGTAATTTGCCAGATTGTAATATCGCATCATCTACTCTCGTGGCTGTTTCAATATCAATCAAGTTAGAATCTTCCATAGCATTTTGATTTAGATAACCTTGAAAGACCGAGAAACTTATATCACTACCAGAATCCGTACCCTCTAAAAGTATTTCAACAATAATACTGTCGCTCTGGGTTACAGGAACCAACTCATTTTCAGAATCAATGGTTAAGACATTATAGCTATACTGAATGGCTTGATTATCCGCTTCCATTACTAATGAATAATTCTCCATATTTGTAATATCATAAATATCCAATGTGTTTTGAAGTATATTTATGATTGAACTATAGCTAGCGCCACTAGGATCTTGCAGATTGGGTATTGATATATTTAAAATACTGGATAGTGAAATATAGTTATCTACTTTAACAATAAGATTTCCATTTGCAATGGTAGCACTTACAATCTTATTGGAATCAGGCTCAAGCTCTATCGTTCCACTTTCCTCTATCAACTGCTCAGGTATTTTTGCGGAAGCTGCTATCACTTTTAAATTAGAGGCACTAATCTCTATCTTAAAAGCAGAGTTTTTTGCATCCTCATCTATGGGGATACTAATTCCATTTGTTCCTGAGGAATTACCAGACACTTGGACTAGTAATTCACCGGGTAAGGTCATCCCAGCCAAATCTAATGTTCCAGAAGCAAATCCAGATTCTGCATTAATCATCTCATCAAATTGAATAAGTGAATTGGGTATCTCATTGGTGTCACCCATTGTTATTTCAAGAAGTTTGATCATGATTGGCGGTCCTAAAGTAATCACCATATTATTAATTATGGATATTTCAAGTTCCCCCATAGAAAATTGAGCATAACCAAATTCTTCAAAAGAAAATGGTTTGACAATAGGTTCTATCTCAAAAGAATCTATCGGAACAGATAAACCATTTTCTACATTTTCAATCTGAGCGTATATATCCCTTAGCATAAAAGGATCAGTACTGGATGGATCAATGTCATCCAATGAAATTGTTCCAATAGTGGAAGAAATATTTTTTTGAATACTTGCTACGGTAACATCATCAATATCTTGACTAAAACTTGTTGAAACGGGATCTAGTTTTAATTTATTACCAACCTCTACTTTATTGATGCCAATCGATTTGTGATATACAAAGATTGAATCAGTGTTTTCTCCATCATCAAAGTAGGCAGAAAGACTATCTATAGTTATAAGCGAATCTTCAGCTAAGGTCTCTAAGGTTAGATTATCCTGAAAAAAGGGTATCTCTACGGTTGTTGTCCACTTAACAAACTCACCCTCTTCTGGGACATCAACCCAACAAGACGATAGAACCATAAGTCCAATGAATAGTATTAACTTGTTTTTCAATCTAGAAATTATTCCTTAAGATGCTCAATTTTATTTTGTTTATTGTCACGAAATTTAAATCGTAGACGTTCTTAACATATATAATTTACCCATCATTAAATAAACAAAAATCTACACAATTTGGAAACGTACCAATCAATGTAGGCACCAGGTACGATCAATATGCTATTAACACAATAGGATACTAGGCCTATTTTTTTAATTCATATCCATCTTCCTGCCACTTTGTTACACCACCATCAAGTAAAGCGACATCTTTAAATCCCATATCTTTAAGTAATTTACCACCAATAGCAGCACATAGACCTAGCCCACATGTAACAACAACCTTTTTATCTCTATCTTGAATCCGATTATCCTTAAAATCTTCAGGAACATCTTGGTCAGCTTTATAAAAGAGGGTTCCTAATGAAATATTCACCGCACCATCTACCATACCACGCTGATCAACATCCTCCTTATCATTAACATCTATAATTACCATGTCCTCATTTTTTTCCATCATTCCATTTAATTCATGAGAGTCTATAATATTAAGTTCATTTCTAGAATCTTGAACCAACCCTGAGAAAGTTTTTTTATTCATGATTATAATAATTCCTTTTTATTTAATATAAAATTTTACATTTTTTTTTTTAATAAAAAATTAAAATAACAATTATTTATTTTAAGAGGAGCATTTTATCTGTCATGATCAACGAACCTACTCGGATAGTATAAACATACATTCCTGATGGAACTGGATTACCATTGTTGTCCGTAGCATTCCATTGAATAATATGATATCCTTTTTTCTGATTTGATGAAGGAAACACCTTCACTAAGGTTCCTGTTATATCATATATGTTCACATGAGAAATTTCATCTGTTTGAAGATTATATCTGATGGTCGTTTCAGAATTAAAAGGATTTGGGTAATTAGGGTAAATCAAAAATGGAAATAATCGATTAGTTTTTTTTTCGATACTTGCATCTGATGGACAATAGTTTCCATCTGGAGCAAATTGTGGGAGTTTATTATCTTGATTCGTAATTAGATTAAACATTAAAGTGTCTGTTACTTCGAACAATTCAGGAGTACAAGGTTCCCACTCATTAGCAATCCCCGCACATGTTTCTGAATCTGATAAGATATCCATATTTGTTACAATGCACCAATATAAATATTCCATTGCCATACATTCATATTCACAAGTCCAGTCATCGTAGTGGTACCAAGCTTCATCAGGATAGGTATCAGGCATATCGATAAACTGTCCCCCTCTTGCAACATCCATAGCATCGGTCAGATAAGATGAATTGGGTTCTAAATGATATAAGGACGGGTAAACCTCTACATGCCCACAACCATTGATGGTATGCAATACCTCCTCCACAGTCGCATCTTCACCCCAATGCCCTGGATGACTCGGTTCAATTTCATTCCGAAACAATACAGCACCTGCACAACCATCATCAAAATTATCAAAGAATGTATCTATCGTATTTCCATTCTCAGATTGAAAAATAGGCATAATAGTATTTAGATTAACAAGAGATTGCTCCAAAAGAGGATCATCAATCACCCCATCTTCATTATTATCTAATAACTCTGCTGCAACAGATGCAACATGGAGAACCTTAGCATCAGAGATGCTGGGCTCAGCATAGACATGTATAGTATTTAAAACATTGACATATTTAGTAAATATACCTAAAGCAGGATGATCAGGATTCGGATTTTCAATTAAATCAAAGCACACTTCATTTTGTGAAAAAATAAATACAGGAATAAAAGCTACTGATATTAAGAATTTTACATATTTCATTTTATAATTTAATCCCTATAATTTATTCATTGTAAGGTCAAACCTAATGCCTTAAAAAATTGATAATAAACTCTTAACAATATAAAATACTTATCACAGGGCATAACCATCATAACATACTACATTAAGGTTTGGGTATACGAAAACCTATTGAGATACGGTTATTACTGATTTTCTGCTTGCTAGTGGAATTCAATTTTTGAATCAGGTCTAAATCTAAATCCTCCATAGTCCATTTTGGATTTGCAATTCTTATACTATCCAACCCTCTCGGAAAAATATCACCCAAGCCATAGACATCCACATTATTATTTAATTCTAGATTATTTATATATGATTCTATGTTTTTTGCTATTGCAACTGTCATATCTAGATTATTTTTAAAAATACTCTTTTTAGGTATTTCCTGATGGGAAGTATGAATATTTATTTCCAAATCAAAGGGCGAAGATTGTATTTTTGGAAGTATTTCATTTTCGAATAGATTATAAAAACCATCGGTCAGTGTACCTCTCATCAAATTGTAACTGAAATCACCCTTAATATTAACAACCAATCCCATTGCTCTATCTCCTGGCTTAACAATTTCAAATGCTTTTTTAAAATCATTATCTCGGTAGGCATCATTAAATCTTTCTTGCTTCCCTTTAAATGCTATTTCTCTATCTGGATTTAGACCTACACCTTCCAGTATCTCCGATGCAATCTTTTCACTAACAGTTGAAATACTTTTTATATTTTCCTTATATTTCTTTCCAAAAACGCTTTTACTATTCTTCGTATTTATTAATTGTGCGTTCATATCAAAATTTTCTCCATCTATATAAACACTACTGTATAATAAATAATCGCTATTTAATTGATCTTCTATTTGGTCAGATTTTAGACCCTCACTAGAGATTTTCAACACATTCCTAAAAGGTGTAACAACCACATTCCCAAGATTTGCAATATCGATGATTATATTTTCTGTTAAAAAATTCATCCACTTATCATCTATCTCATCTCCAAGATTATCTGGTATCAATATTGATATACTTGGTATAGATCCTCCGGATGCCATACCTATACCCAAAAAAGAAATATTTATCCAAAATAATATACCTACAATCGTTAAGGCTGCGCCTGTTAAACTAAAGAAACTCCAATTAAACTTAGTATTTTGTTCAACTTCAAGTTTTGCAACTACCTCGGATAATTTTGTTTCAGGAAGACCATGAGAGGTAATACAATATACTTCTACCTTCTGTTCCACACCTTTTAGATTCGGCTTTCCAATATATTTTGTTTCAAATTCAGCCTCTCGAATTATTGAGTCATGAACCTTTCCGGAAACAGCAACTCCTCCTGGTGCTGAAAAAGGCTCTATTCGGGATGCTACATTCACATCATCGCCTATCACATCATCCCCATCAATCAATATTTCACCCTGATGAATACCAATTCGAAGAATCAACCCATCAATAGCAAGAGATTTTTTTTGTAGCTCAATAGAACAATTAACTGCATCCGTGACTGTTGAAAAAGTAAGCAACAATCCATCTCCGATCTCTTTTATCCAATCTCCATTATGGCTCTCAACAATAGGACGAAATACCTCTCTCTGTTTTTTTAAAAGATTAGATGCTCTTGATTGATCTTGAGATGTTAGCTTAGTGAACCCTACTATATCAGTAAAAACTATTGCTGCCAGTTTTCTTTTTTGATTATTCATGATTACAGCATTCTATATAAGAACCAATAATACTGACAATAGTAATGATTTCCATCAAACTCTTATATTCACTCATAACACGTCAAAAATCATCACAACCTTCAATATTTTCGATTTTTCTGTAAAACCATCTCAAACTTGCGACTGGTTGCCCACCTTCCCATATTTGTGATTCCATAATGAGACTCGTTTCTGTCAAATCTATCTCTTCATATTCTTGCTGAGTTAACCCAAATCCATACTCACCAATCCTAATTTCTTCCCACATGTTACCTGGATAACGAAATTCATATGGCTCTGTATTACACTCACATTCTGGAGAGTAAATCTCACATGTTGTATTATCAGCATAGAAAATTCTATAACGATTTATATAAATTTCTGTTGTATCCTCTGCATCTGGATCATTAAAGTAATACGACTCAACTCTGTATACGCTATCAAGTGCCCATTTCCCTAGTAAACAATTAGCCCTGATATTTTCATCGCCTGTATCGCAAGGATTATTAACGGCATCCCCTCCGCCATCACCTCCATCATAACCTGGTATACAAAAAGACTTCGCTTGATCAAGACCCTCCTGGGTGTATCCCGCACATCCCTCATCCAAAACATTTTCATACGCACTCACATAATCCTGACAAAGTTGTACATAGCTATCCGAATTAGAATCCTCCTCAGAAAAAGCAATGTAGGCCACATAACTATCTTGCCTCATAGAGTCACAATCTGATGGATTTTCTTCATTGCATGCAGTATAGAAAACCGACAAAAGAAACATAATCAAATACAGTCTTTTCATTATAAAACCTCTCAAACGCTAAGATAATTTAAAAACCCTATCAAGCATGACAAATACTAAACCCTAATAAGTATCCCCAGAAAATCAAAATGCTATAGCAAGCTAACAAACCCATTGAGGATATTAGAAGCAGAATCAACCTTGAATTTGTTACTTCTATTCACCATAATAGACCTAGGGTAAACAATCACTCCCATATGCTCTAACTGGACCCTGAATGTAGCCAAAAACCGAGACCCCGCACCTCCGCTATGAGTAGCAATAAGGCCTTTTTTTTCATTAAATACATCTCTCCAATTATCCGTACTGACCGACAACCATGTGATTATATTTGTTAAAATTGGTGGAGATCCTCCGTTATACTCTGGTGCACAAAAAATTAGGCCGTCTGAATCTATGAATTGCTGACAAATCCGATCCATGAATTCAGCTTTTGGTTTTTCAGCATCTGGCGTATAAAGGGGTAATGGAAAATCATCAAGACACATTACCCGATTATCAAATTCCAAGAGATCGCTAATTTTGTTTGCAAGAACCAAGTTTGCACCTCTTGTAGAAGATATAATTAATACGGTTCTCATTCTATTTCAATAAAATCATTTTTTTTGATTGAACATTATGACCATTTGTCAAAGAATATATATAAACACCAGCCGATACAGGCTCTCCATGAAAGTTCATTCCATACCACTGGATGGAATACCTTCCGCTAGCCTTATACTCATTTACAATCTGGTTGATATAATTACCTCTAACATCATATATTTTTAAACTTATATTACTTGCTTCTTCTATCATAAATGAAATTTTTGTAGATGGATTAAATGGATTGGGATAATTGCCTAATAAAGACCATTCTAAAATATTACGCTCTTTAATTACTGATACGAAGCTTGTATCTGCGCCATCCATAAACCCCACACCACAGAGAATACTATCTGGTGCGCTATGATGACAGTGGTCATAATATTCACAATATTCAGAAAAAAGAAGAGTATCAGAGTATATCTCACTATTATAATAGCTCCAAGCCGGAGATGACATCCAACAATCATTACACACGTCCGTGCTAATATTTTGATCTGCTTCCTCAGGCCAGTTAAGGGTATCTCCTGACACAAAGCAGAATCTTCCTACGAGTTCTTGGCAATTATCAGACCCAATATTACCATCAGCATCCTCACAATCATCTCCGTACCATATAGATCCCTGTACAGTTCCAGGACATTCATCGTTACCATAGATGTCCCAATATGCATAATTCCCGCTTGCATAGACAGCTGTTGGGCTTAGACAGGGCCATGATGCCGTTACCGTAAACTTATCTGCATTTGCATCATTGTATTCCCAAGGAAAATATATTCTATACCTTGATCCTTCTGTGGTTTCACCATTGCCACCAATGTTAATAGCTATGGGATATAAATCTTCGGGGTGGCATGGATTACTAATTGCATCATCACATATGAAAATACAAGAATCAATATAATCTGGGCATGTACGAAACCACACAGAATCCTCGGGAATGGATTTATCTATATTCCCAGAAATATTTGTAAATATCTGCCCCTGAACAGTACTTATTAAAAATATCGTTAATATGAACCTATTCATAATAAAATCTAATCATCGTAGGATAAATAAAACACCTTATCCTAATTTCTCCACCAATACTCTTGATTTATATCAACAATACTATCTAGGTAAATGACCTGACCCAAGCGAGGAGTTACATATAATTGATCTTTGATTTTTGCATATTTTATGGCTTCTGAAACCGGCTCTGTCCATGGGTGAGTTGAAAGGGTAAATCCTCCCCAGTGAATTGGCATAAAATATTTACTTCTTAAATCTTTGGATGCCTGCACCGCATCTTCTGGGAACATATGTGAATATTTCCATGCTGTATTATATTGGCCACAATCAACCAGTGAAAGGTCAAAAGGTCCATGCACTTCTCCTATTTTCTTTAGATGCCTTCCATATCCACTGTCACCGCTAAAATAGATTTTCCCGTAATCACTTTTTATAGCCCATGATGACCATAGTGTACTATTCCTATTTCCAATTCCTCGTCCTGAAAAGTGTAATGCCTCTAGACACACGAATTCAATCCCGTTTATGAGTTTACTTTCTTCCCAATTAAGTTCTGATATCCTATTTTCATTAACACCCCACCTTGTAAGGTGATTTGCCAAGCCATAGGGAACAATGAATGTTTTTACCTTATCTTTTATTTCTTGTACAGTAGGATAATCTAAGTGATCATAGTGATCATGTGAATAAACAACTACATCGATGGAATCAATTTCTTCAGTAAATAATCCTATGTTTTTACTATATCTTTTCATGGAAGAGATTGGGATTGGGGATGCGTATTCACCTAGCATAGGGTCTAAGAGTACTATTGCTCCATTTATATTCAAAATGAATGCTGAATGTCCAAGCCAGGATATTTTTATTTCTCCCTCTGCTGCTTTTACAAAGGTCTCAAAATCAATTCTATCATGTTCTAGGTCTGACTTGGGTCTTCGAGTTGTATCACTCTTAAAGAATTCCGAGAAGGTCATCTTTCCGGTTATTGATTGATAGTATTGAGAATTATTAAAGCCATCAACATTGTAATTAGAAAATGTACGATAATGTATTTTTTGATTTTTTGAAGGGTTCTTGCCAAACTGAGGACTGAGCATGTAGAAACCTGTCGCAAAGGTGATAGTAAATACAACAAATAAAAATATGATGTTTATAATTTTTTTAAATATCATTACTAAAATTATTTAAATATAATTTTATAACGAGGTATCAGGTTATTATAAATGTATTATTTGACTAATATCATTTTTCTTGATTCAGTTACCTCACCATGTTTTACTAGAAGTATATAGGTCCCAGAAGATACTGGCTGATTTTGATTGTTTGTAGCGTTCCATTGTATTCTTCTCTTACCTGCTGTTTGTTCACGATGAAGTAGTGTTTTTACTTCTCTACCCATTAAATCATAAATCGTGATATTCATTTCAGTATTCTGGGATAGGTCATAGGCTATAGTGGTTAAGGGATTAAATGGATTTGGATAGTTTTGGTGGAGAGTGAACCTCCCAGGTATATTCTGATTCTGACCAAGAGCTAAAGTATTTAATATTTCCTCTAAGTCATCAGGTATCCCAGAAGTTACATTTTGATGTAAAATAAGTGACCCATCAAATCCTATCACAAAGAGGTCTCGCTGACTTGCACCCCAATCATTCCAGGTCTGATATGGGTATTCATCAGCACAAACAGATGCATCATTGCCATTGGTCCAGTTAGAGAGACTATTAATATGAGCATCTCTTCCTATACCAATTAATTCTACTTGAACACCTTCAGACTTTAGTGCATTATATAAATCATTTAACTGCTCGAACCGAGCGGTACATACTCCTCATGTATAATGACCAAAGTAATGTAGCGTGATATTTCCCTCAAAGTAGGACGTCCCAACTATATCACCAAAACTGGCTGATGTTGGATTCATATCCTCTAGGCTATAGTCATATTGACCAATCAGTATTGATAAAAAGAATAATCTGTAAATATTGTTCATGAATATGTTTCCCTTTACTATGGAACATTGATTGGTGAAATATAATCATACAATCCTATCATTCTATAAACAGAAATCGATTAAGGCTTAAGTAATTTTATAATCTTTAATTAATTTAAAACCAAATCGTAAATTTAATTAATGGAATTTAACCTTATCATATACTCAGCTGCGTTTAATGTAATCTTAACATTATATCTTTATGAAAGATCTAGAAAGATGACCGTAAAAGCATATTATGATAAGGAGATAGATAAAACGTATCCTCGTCTATACCGAGGCTCTGCCCCTGATTATCTAGAGATATATAGACAAACACTAAAAAATCAATTCGAATTACCAATCATATTTTATTTATTAGTATCTCTTCTTGCATCAACCAAACTGGCCGGATGGTCAGATGTAATATTTGCCTGGCTTTTTGTCATCTCTCGTTACGTTCATTGCTATATCAGACTAAGTTCAAATTATATCCCCCATCGATCTAAAATTTTTACTGCAGGGGTTCTGCTTTTAATAGGAGGCTGGATAAGTTTTTTAATCAAGCTAGGGATATAGACCTATTACATTATCCAGGTTTAGGTTTCCTATTATCCAGAGAAAAGAGCTATATACTCTTTATTAATATTCGTTTTTGTACTAATGGCTCTGGTCCAATACAATTGAAGTTGTATATTAGTAGCTTTACCCTCAAAGTAATCTACAATAGCAGGCTGATATCCTTCTTCTAATTCAATTTCCCCACTAACGCACCGTAATCCATGCGTACCATCATTATCCAACACTTTCACCATAGATTCATACTTAACTACATAAAAATTAAATCCATCGTCAGAGCAAGTCTCGAATATATAGTTACCGGGTTCTTCAATTTTTATAAACCCGTAAAATCTCATAGAAAACCATTCAAAGAGATTATCACCTACACCTGGAAAGCCAACAGTAAATGATTGATTAGGAATAACTAAAAAAGAAATTTATAGATAATTAATCTTTAAATGTATTTACTATCGCTACTCCAACAGCAATGAACAAAAGACCCACAAGAGACTGCCACTGCATTGATTGTCCATAAAATAAGTAGCTCAGAACAGTGACTAAAAATATCCCTAATCCTGCCCAGGTAGAATAGGCTATCGCAATAGGGATAGATTCTAGGGCAAAGGTTAACAAGTAGAATGAAACCATATACCCTAGGACTAAAGTGATACTTGCAATAGGTTTTGTAAAGTTATTTGATACAGGTAGCAACATAGTCGCCATAACCTCAAATAGAATTGCACCAATTAGATAATAATAAGCCACAAAGAAATTCTATAACAAAGAATAAACATTAACTAAAATTAATTATCTTACAAAAGAAATAAAAAGAAAGAAATAACCTGTATAATTATTAACCAAAAATTACAAATAACAACACCAGTCTTACTGACCATAATATCGTTCTTATCCAGTTAAAAATTATTATTCTATTTACTATGTTTTTATTATATCTAATTAAAAGTAGTCTATGCATTTTGCTAAAAAACAATCCTGTTATCATCCAAATAATCAAAAGACAAACAAATGAAAATATGAATAATATATCTATTGTTTTTAAAACATAAAAGAGCCCAATTCCTGTACCGATTTCTATTAACATAATGGGTATAATAAAAATTGATATCGATTTTGTGTGAAAAGAATGAAATGATGAATATCTATCTCTATCTATATAATGAAAAGATGGGTAATGAACTAACTGTACT
>MDSV01068121.1_pt1 | contig 29440 bp, 22 predicted proteins | sample 810851 | NCBI WGS metagenome assembly MDSV01 (sample SAMN05326640, study PRJNA326480) | marine metagenome | isolation source: seawater | place: Atlantic Ocean: North East | collected 2012 | reverse complement strand
TGCCCGTTCCTTTAAATTCTTCAAAAATGACTTCATCCATTCTAGAGCCTGTATCTACCAAAGCAGTGGCAATGATTGTTAAGCTACCACCTTCTTCAAGATTTCTTGCTGCCCCAAAGAAACGTTTGGGTTTTTGAAGAGCATTTGCGTCTACACCGCCTGTTAGGACCTTACCTGAAGCTGGTGCGACTGTGTTGTAGGCTCTTGCCAACCTTGTAATTGAATCTAGAAGAATGACAACGTCTTTTTTATGTTCTGAAAGCCTCTTCGCTTTTTCTAGTACCATATCTGCTACTTGAACATGCCTTGATGCTGGCTCATCAAATGTACTTGAAACCACTTCTCCTCTGACAGTTCTTATCATATCGGTAACTTCTTCCGGCCTCTCATCTATCAGAAGGACAATTAAGTGTGCATCTGGATAGTTTGCCGTGATCGATGATGCAATATTTTGAAGAAGTATAGTTTTACCGGCCTTTGGAGGCGAAACAATTAAGCCTCTTTGTCCTTTACCAATTGGTGATGCTAAGTCTATGATCCTTGCGGTCAAGTCTTCTACGCTGCCTGTACCCTGTTCAAGTTGAAACCTTTCTTCTGGAAAATATGGTGTTAAATTTTCAAATAATGCTTTTGTTCTTACATTTTCAGGATCCTCAAAGTTAATTTCAGAAACTTTTAGAAGCGCAAAGTAACGTTCATTATCTTTAGGAGGCCTAACAGACCCCGAAACAGTGTCACCAGTCCTTAGGTTAAACTTTCTTATTTGAGTTGGTGACACATAAACGTCATCTGGGCCAGCTATGTAGGATGTATCCGCAGATCTCAAAAATCCAAACCCATCTTGCAGTATCTCTAGAACTCCTTCTCCAAAGATTCTCTTATCTTCAGCGGCATGAGCCTTAAGAATTGAAAATGTAATATCTTGTCGTCTAGCTCTTGATATATTCTGAATACCCATTTCTTCGGCAGTTTGTTGAATCTCTGTGATTGATTTTGTCCGAAGATCAGGAAGGCTCAATACATCATTGCCTTCAACATCTAACTTAGATATTACATCATCAGATGTGAAGGTTGCAGCTCTATCTCTAAAGTCTTTTTTATGGCCTGAACCTCTTTTTCTTTTTCTTCCGTTTGATGGCATATCTTATTTATTTTGATTAATAAAATTTTCTATTTGGGCTTTTGAAGCTGCCCCTATGTGTTGTGCTATTACAGAGCCGTCTTTTACTAAAATCAAAGTTGGTATACTTCTGATTGCGTATTTCACAGCAGTTTGGCTATTACTATCTACATCAACTTTAACAATCTTTATCTTTCCATCCATCTCTATAGCTAATTCTTCTAAAATTGGCCCAATCATTTTGCAAGGACCACACCATTCAGCCCAGAAATCCACTAGCACTGGGAGCTGGGCTGATATTACATCATCTTCAAAGGTTTGATCTGTTGTCTGTTCTATTCCCATCTTTTTCTTGATTTATTAACGTTCTTAACTTTTTATTTCAGAACTGTACGTTTTGAACCGAGGAATCGGTGTACATATGGTCATTCTCCAAATCATAGACTACATTGCAAGTTTTTTTTAACAAATAACAAAAAAGTGTAGAATCATGCAAAGAATAATTACTTGTTTACTAGACATGGCCTCATTCGAAATAAATCAAAGAAATATTAATACATTAATTGAAATCTCAAAGATGGCAGGAGAAGCCATAATGAAAATTTATGAAACAGATTTCGAGGTCATGGTTAAAGGCGACGAATCACCACTTACAGAAGCTGATCTTTCTTCTAATAAGATTATTTGTAAATCCTTAAGAGAAATCACGCCTAAAATACCGATCCTATCCGAAGAATCTTCTAATATTTCATTTACTGAAAGATCAAAATGGGATGAATATTGGTTGATTGATCCTTTGGATGGGACTAAAGAATTCATTAAAAGGAATGGTGAGTTCACAGTAAACATTGCATTAATTAAGGATAAAACTCCGATACTAGGAATAATTTTTGTACCTGCAACAGCAGAAACATACTGGGGATGTAGCGACTTTGGCTCATTTTACCAAGAAAATAATGTATCTGAGAAGATTTCTGTCAGTGATAATCAAGGTAAATCAACAAAGATCGTTTCTAGTAGATCTCATGTATCACCAGAAATGAATGGGCTTCTGAATGAGATTGGAGATTATGAACTTATAAACAAAGGGAGTTCATTAAAATTATGCTTAGTAGCAAGAGGCTTAGCAGATGTTTACCCTAGGCTTGGACCAACTTGCGAATGGGATATTGCTGCGGGTCATGCAATTGTGTCAAATGCAGGAGGCGTGCTACTGAATATTAATGGCGAAAAGATTCAGTACAACAAAAAGGAAGATTATTTGAATCCATACTTTATTGCATCATCAAATAAAGCTATTGCCAAAAAGTGTATATCTCTGATGAATAAGTAATTTTTGATCATCGATGAATGTTTATTTGCCCTCTAACTCAATGGAGGGCGAGAATCCTTCAACACTCTTTAAAAATAATGAGATGATTGCTTTATAATCATCCTCTTTCATTGCATTTTTGAGGTCTTTGAGATATTTTTCTAGCTCCTCATATTCAATACCTTTTTCATTAGCTTTCATTATCTTTTTATGCTCCGTTAACTCCGATGATCCTGATATCAAGAGCTCTTCAAAAAGTTTCTCTCCTGGCCTAAGGCCTGTAAATTGAATCTCAATATCACCATTTGGGTTGTCGCTATCTCTTATTGTTCTGCCACTCAATCTAATCATGTCTTTAGCGAGCTCTAAGATTGAAATTGGCTCGCCCATATCTAAAAGAAATATTTCACCATCAGAACCCATGGACCCTGCTTGAATAACCAACTGGGCTGCCTCACTAATGGTCATGAAATATCTGATAATATTGGGATCTGTAACTGTTAAAGGGCCTCCACTCTCTATCTGCTCTTTAAAGAGAGGTACAACTGATCCTGATGATCCTAATACATTTCCAAACCTAACTATACTGACTCTAGTTTGGGTCTGAGAATTAGCATACTGTTGCCTGCCTTTTGTCTGTAAAATAATCTCGGCAAATCTTTTTGTAGCCCCCATTATATTTGTAGGCCTAACGGCCTTATCTGTTGAAATAAAAATAAAGCTCTTAACATTAGAATTTAGTGCTGCATTTATGGATGCTAAAGTTCCAAAAATATTACATCTTAGAGCCGCAATTGTGTTTTTCTCAACCATTGGCACATGCTTATATGCAGCTGTGTGATAGATCGTATTAACAGAATATCTTTTGAGAAGCCCTTCTAGTCTTTCTTGATTTGTAATGTTTCCCAATACTGCAATTATTTTAAAGTCAGGATTTCTGTTTAATAGTTCTTTTTCTATTTCATAAAGTGCGTGTTCATTAATTTCAAAGAGTATAAGAAGGCTGGGCTTTTGATTAAAAACTTGCCTGCAAATCTCAGATCCAATTGAGCCTCCTGCTCCAGTAACTAAAATATTTTTACCAGCGATATCTTTTTCCATTAAATTTTTATCTGGTGACCTCTCTGGCCTTTTAAGCAAATCTTCTATTCTTATTGTCTTTAAATCTGAGATATTAAGCTGACCTCTGAGTATCTCTGAAATATCAGGAAGTGATTTAATAATAACTGGATATTTCTTTAGTGATTTCAATATTTTTTGTAACCTGGTTCTCTCTATGGAAGGCATAGCTACAAGGATCTCTTTGATATTATTTTGATTAATAAGATCATTGATCTGTGAAGATTTGTAGACTCTGGTATCTCCTAAATATAAATTTTGTTTATGGCTTCCATCATCAAGAAAACCTATTAGATGTAATTTTTTATCTAACTTTATAGCTGCTTGTAACTTCCTACCTGCCGAACCGGCTCCATAAATTAATACATTAGTGACAGAAGTAGACTTCTGAGACAGAAATGCGCGAGCCAAAAACCTATAACCACCAATGAAAAATACAGTAAGAAGCCAGTTAATAATAAAGAAATCAAATGGCTTTTCGATGATCCCAGAGAAAAGCACAATTGAAAACCAGATAAGAGAATAAATGGACACGCCAGTCATTATTACCTTTAAACTCTGATAGCTTGAATATCTTATAAATGATCTATAGAAACCTGAGAAATAAAAAACTGGTATTGCAATTAATGGAACAATAAAAATAAGCAATAAAGCCTCAAAGTTAGGTAAATAAATGTTATTTATTCTTATACTAAGAGCTAACTCAAAAGATAATACAAGAAGAGCATAATCAAAGAAATTTAAGATTAATGTTTTTGAAGATCTATCTAGATCTTTTAAGAATTTAATTAGAGTGTACACTTATCTAAGAGCATGAGGATTATTAATAAATATAAAATAATTTATATTCACCTACCTACACAATGATAATCAAAACCATATTCTAACATCACATCTGGTTCGTATACATTTCTGAGGTCAATGAAAATATTTCCCCTCATTATATTTTTAACTCTCTCTAAGCCTAAACCTCTGTATTGATTCCACTCTGTCATCAGAACTACGGCGTCTGCATTTGATAAAGCATCATCTATTGTCTCGACATAGATCATTTCCTCTGGAAGAAGATTCTTTGCCTCTTGAACTCCTTCAGGATCATGTGCAACTATTCTAGCACCGCTTTGAATTAATGAGGGCAATATTGTCAAACTGGGTGCATCTCGCATATCGTCAGTTTCAGGCTTAAATGTAAGTCCGAGGACGGCTATTACCTTGCCTTCTTCTGATCCTCCCAAGGCTGCCCTAATCTTGGATATCATATTGATTTTCTGATTATCATTTACCTCAACTGTTGACTCAACAATTTTGCTGGTCACACCAAATCTCTTTGCTATCTGGATTAGAGCTAATGTGTCCTTTGGGAAACATGAGCCACCATATCCAGGCCCAGCATGAAGAAATTTCTTACCAATACGATTATCAAGCCCCATTCCTTTTGCGACTGAATGGACATCTGCTCCTGATTTCTCACATAGCAAACTGATTTCATTGATAAAACTGATCTTAGTTGCTAAAAAAGCATTTGATGCATATTTGATCAATTCTGCACTTTCGAGATCCGTAAATAAGATTGGAGCTTCTATTAAATTAAGTGGCCTATACAGCTCTTTCAAGAGTGTCTCAGCTCTCTCAGTTTCAACGCCTATAACTACTCTATCTGGCCTCATAAAATCTTCAATTGCGGATCCCTCTCTCAGAAATTCTGGATTCGAAGCAACCTCAAAATCAGCTCCTGGATTTGCTTCGCTTATTATCTTTTTAACCTCCCTTGCTGTTCCAAGTGGGACTGTTGATTTATTTACAATTACAGTAAACCCCTGAAGAAGATCAGCAATCTCTTCTGCTGCTGAATAAACATAACTAAGATCAGCATCTCCACCACCTCTCCTTGATGGAGTTCCAACAGCAATAAATATAAGGTCGGTATCAGAGGCTACTGATTCTATTTGATCTGTAAATTTTAATCTTCCAGCATCGGTATTCTTCTTCACAAGATCATCTAAACCCGGCTCATATATAGGTATCTCGCCTTTATTGAGTTTGTTGATCTTGCTCTTATCCTTATCTACACATGTTACTTCTGCACCAAATTCTGCAAAACATGTACCCGAAACAAGACCAACATAACCGGATCCTATTATTACAATTTTCATAATTTCTACCTTTCTCTTGTTACAACAATATCATCACTACCTGGCGGAGGTGATGGCATTAGAGGATTTCTTCTTGAGGCAATTTCAATAAGCTCCTTTGATGCTCCTATTTTAAAAAGAAGACTTTCTAAACTCTTCAATGCAGTTGCCTTTGAAAAAATAGCCAATACTGTCAACCATATGATTGCAATATCTAGAAATATATTTTGCTTATCTACGTAAAATAAGCCAAGTTTATTTTTTCCAGGTCTAATCAATTGATTGTATGCAATATCTGGATCTTCTTTTTCACTGAGAATATCTCCCTCGTCAGAAAAAACAATTGATGCAATATCTGTAATTCCTGGCCTAACTGTCAAAAGTATCTTTTCAGCATCAGTATAAAGCTCTGTTTCTATTACTACATTTGGTCTAGGTCCTACAAGGCTCATGTCTCCCTTTAAAACATTCCATAACTGAGTAAGCTCATCGAGCTTATACTTTCTTATAAACCTGCCGATAGAGGTAATTCTTTCATCATCTGAACCAGTTGAGTCAACCCCAGTTTGCTCCGCATTAATAATCATTGATCTTAGCTTAACCATATTAAATGGAATATGGTCTTTTCCTACTCTTTTGGCAATATAAAAAGGAGAGTGTTTATCCTGGAGCCAAACCATAAAAATGACTGGAAGTAGAATAGGCAAAAAAATAATAAGCCCAAAAAAAGAGATGGCAATATCTACTATTCTTTTCATTTAATATTTTGTATAGAAGGACTTAATTGATTCAGATATATATTCAATGTCTTCATTAGATATAAAAACATTCATCGGCAACATAATGCAACGCTCAAAGAACCTCTCTACCTTTGGAAGTTTAATATTAAAGTCTAAATTCTCCCACTGATGAACTCCTTTTCCTCCCCACTGAATAAGTGTTCCTATATTCTTTGAGTCCAAATATTCTTTTAGGTTATCTCTATTTTCTGCTTCAATCTCATAATTCTGATATACATCAAAATGATCCGGATTAGAATTAGGAGCTGGCGGAAGCTTTAGCTCTTTTACATTCTCTAGCTTTTCCTGATATAGGCTTGCCACCTCACGTCTTCTTTGAATATGATTTTCATATATTTCAAGACGGTGAGAAAGTATTGCTGCTTGGAGATTATCCAATCTACTATTCCTTCCCCAGCTTTTGACATTACCTTCTGTATCTCTACCATGATCATGTAGCTGATAGATTTTGTCATAAGCATCATCATTATTTGTAATCACTGCTCCGCCATCACCCAGGCAGCCTAAAACCTTTGCTGGAAAGAAACTTATAGCTGAAGCAAGTCCAAATGTTCCTGCATATTTACCCTTAAATTTTGATCCCAAAGCTTGTGCTGCATCTTCTACAACAAAAAGGTCGTTTTTTTCAGCTGTTCTAATAATCTTGTCCATTTTACAAGTTCTACCATTGAGCTGAGTTGGCATAATTCCTACCGTTCTTGAACTTATAGCATCATCGATAGCTTGAGGATCAATTAGGTTATCATCGCCCAGTTCTACAGGAACAGGAGTGCCTCCTGCTGTTATAATTGCTGATGCCGTTGCTAACATAGTATGTGAGCAAATTATAACTTCATCACCTTTTTCTAATCCAATTGACATAAGAGAGAGCTCAAGTCCGTCAGTGGCATTAGCAACCCCTATTGAGTATTTTGCTTGCACAAAATTTGCTAATGATTTCTCAAATTCATCTAGGTCCTTTTGAAGTATAAATGCCCCTCTATGTCCAACTTCTTCAAAAATTTTTAGAAGATCCTCACGGTCATCTAAATACACTCTTGGGTAATCAAAGAATGGCACTCTTCTTTCTGCTTTCATAGTTGCTCCTTTAAGATTTAAGAATTCTTAATTATATTCAATGCAATCTCGGTCAAGGTCTTCTTATCTGGATAATATAATTCTTCCAATATACGAGAAGTGGGTGCTGGGGATTCTTTAAGGCTAACTCTAACTGGCTTTGTTTTAAAATTATTGGGACTAACCAATTCTGATACAGATGCTATTACTTCTCCTCCCATTCCACAATTTTTCCAACTACCATCAATTACCAAAAGTCTTCCAGTCTTCTCAATAGACTTGGCAATATACTCTGGATTGAACGGATTAAGAATACGTAGATCAATAACTTCTGCACTAATATCATTTTTAGCAAGCTCATCCGAGACATCAATTGCTAATTTCGTAGAATACCCACTTGCTACTATAGTTATATCTTTACCATTTTTTATTACTTTTGGTTTTTCTTCAGCGAGGTCTAATTCAATGACTGGGCCTATTTCATCTTCCTCTTCATATAGCCATCTATCATCAATGTATACTACTGGATCAGGACACATTACTGATGCAATAAGTAAATCTCTAGCATCAGCAACTGAGTAAGGCATTACAACTCTTAAGCCTGGAATATGTGCAAACCATGAATGTAGAGCCTGAGAGTGTTGCGCTCCTTGCTCGCCTCCACGATTAATTATCCCTCTTATGGTTACCCCGGGATGTGCTTGCCCTCCTGTCATATGAGACCATTTGGCTGCTTGATTAACTATGGCATCCATTGCATACAACATAAAGTCAATCCTGGGATGGACCACTATTGGCTTCATCCCCGCAAGCGCAGCGCCTACAGCAGCACCTGTTGAGGCAGACTCTGATACTGGAGTATCTATTATTCTCTCTTTGCCAAATTTTTTATCTAAATCTGTCATTGAGCTTCCAACATACCAAGGACTCCATAAGCCTTGCCCAATAACAAAAACCTCTGAATAATTACTCAATAGATATTCAAATGCAGCGAGTATGGCTGATCCATAATCGCTCTTATTTGTCTCATTACTAGTCATTTCTTTCAATAGTAGACTCTATCCAGGAGCGCTGCATCATTAGGGTATGGATCTTTCATTGCCATATTCCAGCATTCTTCAATCCTTTTATCGATCTTTGATATTAATTCCATATGCTCATTTTCTGACCAATATCCTGCCTTAATCATGCCTTCTTTTAATCTCTTTATAGGATCTCTTTTTCTCCATTTTCTTATATCTTCTTCAGATCTATTAACACCAACATCTATATCATCTCGCCAGTCAACATGGCCATACCATCTGAAGGTCAACGCCTCTATAAACATAGGACCATTACCTAGTCTCATATGACTAATTAGTTCTTCAGCAGTATTTTGTACTTTAATAATATTGTTGCCATCGATTAATTTATATGGAATTCCATTAGCTTGGGCAAAACGAGCTGTTGCATCTGAAGGTTGCCTTTCTGAAATATGCATATGACTAGCAAATAAATTATTCTCAGAAACAAAAAGCACAGGAATATTATGTACTTTTGCTAAATTGAGTGACTCATGAATAACCCCCTCCTCTATGGCACCGTCACCAAAATAGGTCACAGCAATGTCAGTAGTATCTTGCATTTTTGCAGCAAGACCTGCTCCTACTGCGAGCGGGACAGTTCCAGCGACTATCGGAACAGACCCATAGAAGCCATTTTTTTGATCCCATAAATGCATTGATCCGCCCATTCCTTTAGAAAAACCTGTATCTTTACCCAATATTTCAGCGAACAGTTTATGGGGATCTAAATTTAATGCCAAAATATGTGGATGAGATCGATGGGCACCAAAGACCCTATCTTTTTTGGTTAGATGGGAAGAAATACCTACAGCGACTGCTTCCTGCCCAGCACCGAGATGAACTGGGCCGCCAATAAGTTTCTCTTTCCTTGCTTGAGCTAATCTATCCTCAATAATCCTAATGTTTAGCATTGCTTCCAGATATTTTTTTGGGGCAGATTGGGATAATCCTGAGACTTCAATTATCTCATTATGCATATCCGGATTTGCTAGATTTCCTAAATTTAATTCATTCATATTCGACTAGCTACGCAATAAATTACCTTATGTTGCAAATCAGGAGATTCATTTTCTATTAGAGTAGGCTCTGTATACTTTTTAATGTCCAATTCAAGCTCATTTGGCATAGTTACTAACTTACCAAAAATAATTCTTTTAAATAATTTCTTACTCCTCATGGTCTTCGGCATCAAACCTAGCTTAACCACTAGTTGCTTTATTGGCCGAAATAATCGTTGCTTAATTGAAACATTTCTAACTGATAAGTAACCAAATAATTCACAATCAAAATTATTAGCAGAAAGCAATTTTACCAATTCAACTACTCCAAAGTATTTATAGCTATTTGGGCTTGGGTTAAAATCAGTTAAATCCTTATTGGCTGTAACAATTAAGATCTTGCCATCAGACCTAAGAACTCTATTACACTCTGAAAGGAATTTTTCAGGAGATTTAAGATAATAGATAGCCTCAAAATTTATAATTATATCTTTAGAATTATTCTGATAAGGCAAATTCATAGCATCAATTTGATCTAGATTGACCCTATCTTCATAATGAAGCTTTGCTATATTTAGGATTCTATCGTCGAAGTCACCTGCTTCGACAGATTTTGCAACCTCTGAAAGTAAACCTAGTCCTTGACCGGTTCCGCAAGCAGTCTCTGCAACATCTTTGCCCTCACAATATGTTCTCGCCCATGTATACCGGTGCTCCATCCTTTCCAATTGCTCCATGGATATTTGCTCACCGGAAATTTCAGTCACTGCAAAAAAACTCTTTTTCAACTAACTGCCTCTACTTTTTGTATACGTGATCTTATCAAGTATTGTTTATCATTTATAGATAAAAAGTTACCATCATTTTATAAGATTTTATGATTATATAGCTCCTTTATTACCGCCTTAGAAACCTCCTCATCGCTAAATTTCTCTTCTGCTAGCTCTCTTGAGGAAACACCATACTTTTCTATTATCGAATTAGTTTCAGTTATTTTTTGTATCTTACAAATTAGATCATCTGAATCTCTTGGCTTTACTAAAAAACCATTTTGTCCGTCTAATACAGTTTCTCTGCAGCCAATGTGGTCAGTTGTAATTATTGGCTTGCCAAGTGACAGAGCCTCCAGTAAAGCCCTTGGAACTCCTTCTCTGTAGTAAGATGGTAGAATCATTACATCAGCTAAAGCTATGACGTTATGAATATCATCAATAAAAGCAGAATGATGATGAAAGTTTCCTAGTTTACTCGTGTACTGTATTTCATTTTTCAGACCATCAAATGAATTATTTTCTGTTGGAGCAATCAGTATAAATTTCTTAGCATGATCGACAGATCTAAAGTGCCTTGCAGCCTTTAAGAATTCACATACTCCCTTTGACCTAATTACTCTTGCAGTCACCATCATCATAATTTGATGATTATCTTCAATAGCTAACTGATATTTCCATTGGTCAACCTCATCTTGATTAAGGTTGGACATGCTAAATTTTTGAATATCTACACCACTACTAACAATTACTACAGCTTGCGAAGGGTTAATAATTTTATTATCAATAAAATCCTTCTTATCTTCAGAATTTTGAAACCATACTTTATCTGTATATCTCATTGAGAATCTATAAAGCCTGATCAGGACTATTTGCAAAATCTTTCTAAAAAAATCAGCATCATCAGAAAAAATAAAGCCTGCGCCTGGAACTAGACTTACAATTCTTTTGATCCCTACCAGTTTTGCTATCAATCCACCATAAATATTGGGCTTAATTGTCATATTATGGATAAGATCAAATGATTCGTTTCTTAGAAAAGAATAAAGCCTGAATAAAAGAATCAAATCTGAGATAGGATTTATAAATCTATCCATCTTTATATTTACAACATCAATACCTAATGATCTCAACTCATTGTCATACTTACTCTTTGGAACTAAAACAGTTACGTGATACCCAGAAATAATTAGATCCTGAATCAGCCTCTTCCTAAAGTGAAGTACAGAGAATCCATCATTATTGAATATACAAACCTTATTCATTTGTATTGTTGACTAGCGCCACTCCTCTTAATGATAAATGCTCTTGAGTAAAACCAGAAAGTTCATAGGAGTCGCAATTAAATCTCTTTTTATACTCTGATGCCAGTCTGCCATAATTAGAAATAGAACTATCAATTATGTTCATTAGTGTTCCACTATCCAACCCTTTGAATCTTTTGGTAAGATCTTTTCTAGCAAGGGATCTCTTTACAAGTGTTTCAGTATCAGAAGTACAGATTACTAAAAGATCTGGTTGATACTGGTAGTCAAGCAATGAAGAAATCCCAACTTGCTCAAATTCAATTGTAATAAGATTTTGAATAATTTGATAAAAGCCTTCGTCTATGAGAACTATATAGTCTACATACTCCTTTTTATTCCTTTTGCTCTCTAGGATGAGAAGGTAACCAAATTTTCTTACCAGAGATCTGAACAGCTTGAAGTTCTTAATAGAACCGCTCTTAGGCATATGATATTTATAGATTTGTTTAACTTTCCTAATTAGTGAAAGATTAAATATTAAGATGAAATATATCTCTAGGATCATATTAATCATTCTTTCTGATCTAATTTTCCTGAGAAGAAAACTAAACTTCACTAGATCTTGAATCAAGATAATTCTATTTTTTTTAAGCAAATTTTTAATTATTTGTGACTTGCCTGAGGAAATAACTCCTGTAATCTCTATAATAATCAATTTCTTTACCTATAGATTTGTCCAGATTACAGTCGAAATTTCTTTGAATACATCTTCACTAGAAAGACTTGCATCAACTTCAATAATTTTACATGGCTTTGGAAATTCTATTGAATTTACTGCGTCTATTCTTTTGTTCAGATAATCAACTGAGGTAGATTGGCCTCTTTGGATAGATACCTCTGGTTCAACTACTAGTTTTATAACTAAATCTGGAGGTGGATATTTTTTTGATGAGTAAATTACTTCTTCTCTTTTTGAAAGTAATCGCAAAAAACTGAATCTATTATTTATATTGATATATTTTGATAATAATGGTCCATCATTAAAATTCTTTACATTATTTTGAGGATATCTGTCAGATATAACAACGATTCCTCTTTTTGACTGACGATGATATTTCTTCAATTTTGAGTTTTTCTCAATCATTAATGAAATAGCCCAGATTATCTTTGCAAGTTTCTTTACTGACCATTTTTTTTCTTGCCATGTTTTTTCTCGAAATGATTTGCTATGATCACTATCTTTTTCTAATAGACGCCTGAGTCTAATTAAGATAGCTCTATGCCAACTTGATCTACCATCGCCTGCTCCAAGGTATACTTGAGAAACATCTAACTTCCATGATAAAAATTCCAAAATATTTTTGATTTGAGTAGATTTTCCAGCGCCATCAACCCCAATAAATGCAATAAACATTCCCCCTTTAGACAAATGTCTTCTGTTCATCGGTAATGAGTTTGAAAGAAACCTTCGATTGATAAAGCACAAAAAACCATTTACTTCCTTTGCAAACATACCGAAAGTAGAAAGTAATCCACCATACTTAAGTGAACCAAGAAATCTTTTCTTATAAATTCTTTTGAAAAAGAATAAATCATTAATACTTGGGTAACTTCTGAAAAAATTTATTAATACATCAGCGTCCTTGTGGAATTTATCTATCAGAAGATTATGAATATTTTCAATATTTGATCTTTTTGCTAACCATGTGTGTTGTGATTGCCAATCTTGATCGAAAAATTTCCTGCCATAGAGCTCTTTAAGCCTATCTCTAAACCTTACTTTTATTGATGCCCTAAATAATAGAAGTAAAAACTCATGGGATGGGGAAGCAATAAAGACTGATGTTTCTTGATCTAATATCCTAGTTTCAATAATTTCTTCAGAGAACCGCGTTAAAGCATATTCCCTTATCCTATTTTTACCAATAACTATCGTAAAATGAAGGTCGATATAAACTAATCGACCAGTCTCGGGATCAAAACCTAGGTAACCTTCTCTTGAGTGGTTTCTAACACCAAACCCAGCATCTGTTCTTTTGAAGCCAAACTCTAACAATGTTTTTGTAAAATCAAGTGCATCCCATCTCGAAACTACAATATCTAGATCTGTGTAACCATTTAGTCCAGCATCCAAATGGTCATTGCTTTTGAAGTGACAATATCCTAAATCTTTTTTATTTAGTTCAATAAAAAGATCTTTATATATTTTTAACATTTGTATTTATGACGCTTAAATTTATAAGGTGAGATTCTTATGCAGCTCGCTGCTCAGGATTTGTACTTTGATTCTTAGTTTTCAAGATTTGAATTATATAGTATAGGCTAACTAGGATCACTACTGAAATTATAAGTGCTGTAGACTCAACCATAAAATATCTCTTAGCCAAGCTTGCAAAATCTGTTCTAAAGAATCTAATAATAAACATGATATTTAGGTAATAAAATAGGCCAACCCTCATTGAAGCCACAAAAAATAAATACATACCAAATAGAGTTCCAATAACTAACTGTCCTATTAATCCAAAATTTAATAGTGCTTCAGCAATTGGAGAGAAGCCAAAATAGCCCATTGATGACTGTGCGTAAACTTTCTTAAATTCTACTGCCAATGTTTCCTCATCAGACTTATAGATTGATCCAGGGAGAATAATTTTAGGCATTGTGACCAAATAACTCTCGCCATACCTTATTTTTTTTGAGTCATCATCCATAACAGTAATAATGACTTCATAGGGGCTTAGACCTTCAATTCTTGATAATGAGAAATCAATTTGTGCAAAACTTTCAGATAGAGATAAATGATCTTTTCCTGCTAAATCTGCTACTACAAAATTATATGTAGGCTTGAAGAAGATAAATAAGAGCATTACTCCAATAATCGCCGTCATTGACTTAACAAGATGAATTTTAGGTTTATGAACAAGCAGGGCAATAAAAAATGCTATGAAAATAGTAGACCTATCACCCATATATAGGGCCATTATAATAATTGATGTTAGCGCAATAGTTGTGAGCTTCTTATTCCTAGCAACTATAATAATTACGGTATTGAATGTAACAAATAGATTAGAGATAAATGAAAATAACCTATATGAACTATCAATATTTAATCCAACCTGGGTTCTGACCTGTTTAAGGGACGATGCAAGCTCTAAATTCTTTGAAATCGCCTCGAGGTCTGTGGATACGTAATAATATAAAACTCCAATATTTATAAGGAAAAGTAATCTAGGCGAGGGAATAAAAAATCTCTCATAAACTACTTCATCATTGGTAACTTTTGGGTTTACTTTGTCTTCTAAAGTAACTTTTAGGAACAAGTAACCAAATAAAACAAATATAAAGAAATAAAGATACATCAATATTGCTTTGATTAGCCTGACTGATGAAGCATTATGATATTGATCAAAGTTTAGGCTTAAAAATGATGAATGCTCTCTTATGCTCAGCCCAAGTAAATGATCCATTGGAACAAGGGCAAAGTAAATGGTAAAAAATATTACAAATATTTCAAATGCATTAAATTCAAAATAATTCCTTCTAGCAAAAATATAAAAAGAGAAAAGTAGCAAAGGCAGAATTAGAAAAAAGATTATAATTTTTTCTATCACTTAATGAATAACTATTTCTTTATAGTTTCTTTGTTCCATATTTCCTGTACCAAATAGAGTTTACATATAAAACTGGAAATAATAATAATGAGTAGATAGACAGGCTCGCACTAAACATCCATGAGCTTTTATAACTCATTTTGAAATTACTATTCCTCTTAAAGCCTTCATTGCCACTCATTTCATGCATAACTGGTTGATGTGCACTATATTGCTTGAAGCTATTATTTACAAAATCTTTTACTGCTGAGATCGTTGAATCTCGTTCAAAAATAAGATCTTCATAGAAGATAGTTTTTGATTCTATTTCTGATTTCTTGAAGAAATTTATATTTACATAATTCTTATATAGCCAATAAATTGCGTCTGTAAATATCGATCCCCTGATTCCTTTTCTATTCCATTTCTTATGATAAGACTGGTAGGAGTCTATCTGGCCATAACAATGTCGAATAAGATTAATTGCAATGATATTTATTCCATATTTATTTAATAAATCTTTTGTATAGAATCGCTCTAATCTTTTTGCTGTCTTTGATGTATCAATAATCACAGCATCGGAATAATCTGATTTAAGTTTCCTTAATATTAGCTCGAAGACCTCTCTATCTTTCAAAGTCTTTGCATCAGATAAGATATCTCCCCAAAATTCACATTGATTTGGATAATTCCCACAAGTACATTTCCTATCTTCTTTTTTGTACCTCTCGAGCTCAGAATCATCCTGGTAGATTTCAATATTTTTTATGCTTTCGCCTATTGATATAGCACTCAGTTCATTAACAAGCTCACTTGATAAATAAGTTGTGCCAGATCGGGATAATCCAGTTATATAAATAATATTCATTTTAATTACTCAAGGTATATATAAAGCTTCACTTATAGAAGATTTTTTTAAGCTTTTTATGTACAAAATTGAAAAATAAGCTATCGAGAGGTCGAGAGCAACTATAAGAACTAGTTTTACAAAATTATCCAGATGCTCTAGAGGTTCGGTCAATATAAAATTTGTTGTCAAAATCAGAACTGAAACAACCATTAGTTTCAATAAAGATTTGAAAAAATTGGTGTAGTTTTCTTTCAGTGTTGAAAAAGCCATCGTTAGAGACATTAGTGAAGTTATAAAAAGTGAAAATACAACACCAATAACTGCCCAAAATATTCCATATAAAGCGCCTGTGTAAACAAAAGTAACTATGAGGATAAAATACATAATTTGTCTCATCACTAACCATCTCTGACTCGCTAGTGTCTTAAGTAAGGGTTCACACGCATTGTGTATTAGTAGAAATACTCCAGCGATTGAAATGATTGAGAGGATATAGCCAACGTCACTCCAGTCATCTGAAAAGAAAATATCAATGATCAAATAAGATGTTGAGGCGAGGATTGAGAAGATAATTGTAGAGTAGAAAAAAACTGTGCAGATTGTATATTTGAAAGTTTTTCTGATCTCTTCATCGCTATCCATTTTTCCATAGACTGGAAACATAACCTTATTAAGCACTCCTCCTATTTGTTTTACAGGGGCCTGCATCAGCTTATAAGCCATTGCGTAAATTCCTACCTCTTTGATGCTCAGTATTGATGAGATAATCAGGTAATCAATATTTCTAGCAAAAAAACCAAATAAATGAGCAAGATAGATCCCGAAGGAGTTTCTTGCTTCGTCTAAAAGATTGCTGTTAATTTTCCTAAAGCGATATTTCCATTTTACTATATATGTAAATAATTTTAGGAACTCACCTGATGTAAGACCTATCAATAATCCCCAATAATCCTGATACCTGATTGTGAGAATGACAGTTAGAACAAAGACTATAGTTATGGATATTGATCTAATTAGTGAAACAAAAGCAAACTCTAATTCCTTTCTAAATACAGCCGTAAAATAGTTATTTAAAGTCAAAGGAATTATCAAAATTCCAAAAAATTGAGCATAACCTAGATCATTTTCGCTGAATATCCCCTCCTCAGAAAATAAATAATTATTATCTAAGAGATAAAATAAAAATATCTCATAAACTAAGATCATCAAGAAAGAAATAACGAGAAGAAAGAATAAGAAGCTCCTTATTCTTATATCTGATGACTGTTCTCTTATAATGATATTCTTGAATCCAAGATCTGATATTTCCGATATGATTCCTATAAAAACGAATAGTGCTGTGTAAACTCCAAAGATCTCTGGAGAAAGATAATTTCCTATTACAAGAACGGTAAGCAAGCTTATTAATGCATTGTAGAAAGATTCCGCGCCCTGTATTTGCAAGCCTCTTCTTATGTAATCTTTTAACATCCTAGCTATTATCCTTCAACCAAGACACTAGTGAGTAGAGACCATAAAATCCTCTTTTATGATTCTTCTTCCTATTATCCAAAAGTGTCAGGGCATCTATTCCTGTCCTATTTTTTAAAAATAAGCAATCTTGTTCATTAATAATTTTGTTGTATGAATCCGTTTTCCAGCCAAATCCTGTTTTTGGCAAACTCCAACCTGAATGAGGTATCTGATTTTGGTAGATTTTCTTCAGAATACTCTTTGGTCCAATTTCCAACATGGCACTAGATGATATAGAAAGAGCCGAATCGATTATGTCATTATGGAGAAATAGAGGCCTAGCCTCTACAGAATTAAACATTGAGGCCCTATCAACTTTATAAAGCATTTGATTTGGCAGCTTAAATCTAAGATTAAGTATTCTAAATTTGTCCATTGGTTTCTGATCCTTAATCTCATCTAAAAGGCTTCTCACATGATGTAGAGGGTCGTAGTCAGTATGTATTGCATCTCCCCACTCTCTGGTCTTAAAGCCATTACAAGATAAATCAGCTAACAATTCATTCTCAGGCATAAAAAAACGTTCTAAATCAGTACCCTTATAACTTGAAATAAGATTATTAAACATTTGCCTGGGATATCTCCTCAAAAAATCTAGCCTCCTATCTAAAAAAAATTCTAATTTATTTAAATTCCCAAAAGAATCATAACCACAAAATAGCTCATCTGCGCCATCGCCTGTAAGAGCGACGGAATACCCAGAGTCTTTAACGCAGGAAAAAACTATATTACTTGGAATTATTGATGTGTCATCAAAGGGGCTCTCGCATATTATTGATGTATTTTTTAGTGAATCATTTACATCATGATTTGAGATACTTCTAATTAAATGGTTTTCATGCCCAAGCTTCTTTGCCAATGACCTAGATCTAGATTCTGCATCATCATGTTTTCCAAAATCAGCAGTGATTGCACATATGTCTTCATTTATACTTCTAGCATTTGAAAATATTAAACTAGAATCAATGCCACCACTATATAAACAAGCAACATCAATGCTTGCATCCATTCCCTCTTTCATTGACTTACTGATTGCATCTGAGATTAGTTCTACCGCATGATCAAGTTCATTTATCTCATTACTTATTAATGGCTTCCAATAATATGAAGATCTTTCCAAAATAGTTTTTTCATGAATAATTGAGAATTCAATAAAACTTCCTGGGTTAACTGAGTAAAGATTCTCAAACATTGTATTTGGTGATGGAACAAAGCCGAATGTAATAAAATCAATTAAAGATTCTTTTCGTTGGCTACCACGAAATGTCTTGGGGACAAGATTCTCGGTTGATCCAAAAAAAACTGACTTGTCATTTTGCGAATAGTAAAGTGGTTTCTGACCTAATCTATCTCTCGCCAATATGAGTCTTTTTTTATCTGAAATAAAGCAAGCGATAGAAAAAAAGCCATTAAATTTTTCAAAAGCATCAGTGCCCCAATGATGGATTGATACAGCTACAACTTCAGTATCAGATATACCTTTGAAATTATAGCCAATTAATTCCAGTTCCAATCTAAGTGAATCCTTGTTATATAAATTCCCATTAAACAAAATTATATTATTTTTATAGCGTATGGGCTGAACGCCATCATTCATGTTTCCTTGAACAATAAGCCTTGAATGAAGAGCAAAGAAGTTTTCTATGTCAATAATATTCCTTTGATCAGGGCCTCTCTTAGATAGGAGACCAGAAACTTCATTTATATGATCTGCAAACTCTTGATGCTGAATATATCCATAATTTCCCATAATTCCGCACATAAAGATTACTCTGAAATTAGGTCTAGATACTTTTTCATCATTTGGTCCACGCTAAACTCTGATTTTGCTTGCTTTATGTTTTTGACGCTATGTTGTTCTAGGTCTCTGTCAGTAATTCTAAGACTTTCTATTAAAGTTTGAGACAGGCTATTCTTATTGTTCTCAAAAAGGAGGCCAAATATATTCTCCTTTAAAACCTCTAAGTGAGGAGTACTATTAAGCAATATAGGCACACAACCAGAGGATACTGCTTCCAAAACTGCAATTGGCATACCATCCGACTCTGATGCAGAAAGATAGAATTTTGATTCAGACATCAGCTCCAGTACTTCATTCCTCGAGCGAGAACCTAAAAAGTGAATCATCTTATCTAAATTAAGATTTTTGGCTAATAGCTCTAATTCTTCTCTAGAGGGGCCATCACCGGCAATGATTAAGTTATAAGTTGAAAAATCTTTGATTTGAGCAAAAGCATTTATTATCAAATCAATATTTTTTTGTTTTATCAACCGGGTAGCAACTATGATCTGACTCATATGGTTTGGTTTAGCTAAAATTCTATCCATGTTTATGCCATGCCTAATCATCGAAATATTTTGTGACATAAACCATTTTGGTAAAGAATCATAAACAGACTGACTACAGCAAATAAAATGATCAAAATAATGTCTTGAAAAATATAAGAAAAACTTATGTCTAGGCTTAAGATTAGTAAAGCATGTGCCAAGTGTAAAAATTATCTTTGTGTCTTTTTTTCTATTGATTAGCCTTATCAAAAAAGCAAGTGGTGCTAAATTTGAATGATGCAAATGAATTAAGTCATATGATTTTATAGACTGCTTAATAGCTTTGATGAAAAAATCAAAATATTTCCCTTTGCATGATTGATAGCTGATACCTTTTTTAATTTTCAACTTAGGTTCATTGAGTAAATGAAGAGTTATATCCTGAGTATCAGCAAATGGAATTGTAAACTGATTATAAGGCCCACTTACCTCTGATACAGACAGTAATATTCTTAGAACTCTTAGGCTTTGATTGCTTTCTTTTTGCATTTTCATTTGCTCATACTCGATAAAGGTGCAAGCTTCTTAAAGCATCTACTTTTTATTGTATTCCAAGTACCATTTTATAAATCTCTCCATCCCATTCTCAATTGAGGTACTAGGTTTAAACCCACATTTTTGCTCTAGCGGTTCAATATCAGCATAAGTAATTGGAACATCGCCTGCTTGCATTGGCATATAATTTAATTCCGCTTTTATATTTAGAAGCTCCTCAATAATGCTTATGAAATAATCTAAGCTTACTGGCTGATTGTTTCCAATATTAAAAACTTCGAATGGGGCTTTACCAGAAGAGAATTGAGATTTTGTGGTAGGTAGTGCAGATTCAGTAATCCTAAATATACCTTCAACAATATCATCAATATAAGTAAAGTCTCTTTTCATCTTTCCGTTATTGAATACGTCTATTGGCCGCCCATTAGCAATCAACTTTGTAAATTTATAATATGCCATATCCGGCCTGCCAAAAGGTCCATATACTGTGAAAAATCTGAGACCGGTCATAGGAATGTTATATAAATGACTGTAAGAATGAGCAAGAAGTTCGTTTGATTTCTTGGTTGCTGCATAAAGACTAATAGGACTATCGGTTATATGCGAGGTGCTAAATGGCTGTTGTTTATTAACGCCATAAACTGAACTCGATGAGGCAAACACCAGATGTTTAATTCCGTTATGCCTACAACATTCTAAGATATTAAAGAAACCAATTAAATTTGAGTCCAAATATGCTTTAGGATTATCTATGGAGTAACGAACTCCAGCTTGTGCAGCTAAATTAATAACTACATCGAAATTATTATCTGTAAAGAGCTCCGAAAGAGCTATCTCATCAGCAAGATCTACTTTTTTAAAATCATAGGAATTAGTCAAACTTTCCTGCTTTACATAATCTTCAATCTCTTTTAGTCTTGATAACTTAAGTGATTGATCATAATAATCATTCAGATTATCAATTCCAAAAACTTTATTTCCGCTTTTCAAAAGCTTAATAGTGAGATGGTAACCTATAAATCCAGCTGAACCAGTTATCAAGAAATTCTTCATGAAGTTATCATTAATTTATATTTTGTTAAAACGATACTCTCTTGCATTAATTATCAATTTATCTTGATAAAAGTACGGTTTAATCTCTCAGGGATCTAACATAATTTTCCAAAAATAAACTGGAAATACTTACCACAATTCCAAATACAAAACCCAAAATACAAATTAATGCTCTTGATGGCCTAGATTTCTCCTCAGGTATAAATGGAGGCTCAATTGTTCCTAGAATATAATCATTATTCAATCTAGCCATCATTTGTGTCTCGAGTTGGGCCTCTATTAACGAATTGATTGATGACTTGATTTCTACATAGCTTGTTTTTGCTAATTCAGTCTTAAGATAATCAATGGCCATGCTAGACTGCTCAAGATCTCTTTCCCGCATAAGAGTATTCGCTTCCTTTATGACCAACTCAAGAAATTCTTTTGCAAATAAAGGTGACACATGCTCGACCTTGATTGAGATAAATCCAGATAACTTGTCATGGGATACTAATATAACCTCTAGATATTTCTTGTATGCTTCTAGATAAGATGGTTTATTAGCTCCCTCCTCATCTACCCAATTATTTTTTATTGGATCATATAAGCTCCTGTCGAAGTTTATTTTTCCAGTTGATTTATCATAGCTTTTCGCTGCTATAAGGGCCGGCAAGATCTCTTCAAATGTTAAAAGATGCTTTAGAAAAGCCCTAGATTTTATCATCTCGATAATTTCTAAAGCCTTATCTCCTCCGCCTGAGCCAGGAAGAGATATTCCAGCCATTGACGCTAAACCCGCATACTGAGAGAGAACATTTGGGGTCTTGGATTGATTTTTTACATAAAGGAGTGTTTCCGAGGTATAGAAATTTACTAAAATAAGAGATGTTATAAGAGCTATGAGAGAACTACTTATTACTATCTTTAGAATCCTAGATCTTCCTGTGTTAAGAATTGAAATTATTTCCTTAACATTGATCTCTCTTTGGTTACTATTTTCACTATGATTCTTCATATTCATAAAAAACTAAAAACTATTTACGGCAGCTGCAGCAAGTGCCATTTGGTAAATCATTTGCGTTACTTGTGAAGTAGTTCTTAAGGTGTCAAATTTATCTAATTTAATTGGAACAACAATTGTATCGCCCGGAGTAATTAGTTGAGTGTTTGACCTAAAAAATCCTGAATTCCCTTTAGCTACAATTATTTTTCCATTACCTCTAATGATATAAGCAGAATCAATGTCAGCATAACTATTCAATCCTCCGCTGGATTCAATATAGTCAGCAAAACTTGCATCCCCCCTAAATATCATTGTTTGTGGAGATTGAACTTCACCTATTATATTTACTGTTTGAACAGTCCTTGGTACATTTATTTCATCTCCGTCTTTCAAAAAGATATCATCATCTTTTCTCGATAAAATTGACGAGTAATCAAAAATTAATCGCCCTAATTTTTCTTCGTTAATAACCATATTTTGTGTTAGAGATAAAAGCCTATTTGAATAATCCTCATCTTCTGTATTAGATGTTGCTTGAAGAGCAATTATTTCTTGATTTAGTTTATTTTGTGCATCTATGATATTTTCTCTTTGTTGTTCAACAATTGATGCTCTTCTGAAAAAGATATTGTTCACATCACCTGAAGGCTTAATACCTCCAGCCCTTTTCACTATATCTACTAAGCTTTCGTTAATTTGAATTGGATATACGCCTGGATACCTTACTTGACCAGAAATTTTGACCGTTTGAGTCTCAGTATCAATTCCTTTTACAGTTACCACATCCATGGGCTGGATTTGTTTATTTACATTTATAGATGTTAACGAGCCTACAAAAGATTCCTTAATTTGATTATCTTCTATGCTATTTCTAGTTATTTCAATGTCATCAATAACCGTTAATGACATAAAGCCGCCGCCAGCATCAATAATGTCTGAAAGTTCTGCATCTAATGTATACGGATATGTCCCTGGAAACAGTATATTTCCATATATTTCAAAAGATCCTCTTGAGCCACTTTTTAAATCTGATTGCATATATGCAATATCTAAAAGCGGTTGTTTAATATAATTTCTACAAAATCTTGTTAGCTCAAGACTCTGCTTATTTTCAGGGAACAATGTAATGCTTTCAAGTGTCTCCTTGGTCACATAACAGTAATTGTATACTTGGTAGAGCCCTCTTTGTTGGTTTAAAAATCCTCTATCAGGCAATAAAGCATCATCTTCTGCTTGTTCTATTAATATTTCGTCATCTTCATCATTGATATCAAGACCAAATAAGCCAATATTCTCCCCATCATAGAGTTCAATTAATTCAGTTGATAAAAGTGAAGGGAAAAATATAAGCTGATCTCTGTCTTGCAATACTAAATCTTCTTTAGAACCTGATTCTGCAAAGAGCTTTTTCAAATTTGATTGAAGAAAGACATACTTCTCAGTGGTATCAATTTCTCTCTTAATTAGAAGATAATTTAAGTCAACCATGGGTAAAAGATCTTTCTCTGAGGCAATAACATCTGACAATCTCATCCCAGAAAACCATGGATAATATCCAGGCCTTGAAGCATGTCCACTAATCAATATTGCGCCAAAAAGCTTATCAACAACTGAGCCAATAGTTACAACATCACCTGAAATCAAGGTGAATTTTTCATTTTTTGCTAGTGATTTTGTGCTCAGATTAATCAGCTTAAAAGCATTCTGCTCCTGATCAACTCTCTTTAGGTCAATTGAATTTTGATTTGCTTTTGATGTAAAGTTACCTGCGTAATGAATTAGGTCGTTAATATCTTCATTAGGAAGAAGCTCATAAATTCCAGGTCGCTGAATCTCCCCATTTATTGCTACAGATTGAGTTATAGAAGGAATAAAAACAACATCTCCTTGCATAAGCCTTATACTTTCACCGGTATCCCCTTCAAGCAATAAACTGTATAAATCGAAATTAGAAACTATTTTCCCACTTCTTTTTAGCTGTATATTCCTCAATGATCCAGATTGTCTTATACCTCCGCTTGCAAAAATTACATTGATAAGATTTGAAAGTGATCCAACTGTATATGCTCCAGGATTTTTAGCTTCACCTAAAACATATATCTCTATCGACCTTAGCTCTCCAAGAGTAACGCTGACTTGTGTGCCAATTAACTGATTGCTTACTAATTGCTGGATGGAATCTTTTAAGTCTGTGAAAGTCAACCCAGCGACTAAAACAGGACCAAACTCTGGCATGTAGATATCACCGTCTCTAGTTACCTTTAAGTTATACTTATTATTCGTATTACCAAATAATATAATTCTAATCTCATCTCCAGGACCAATAACATAGTCAGATGGGACTGGGACAAATGCCAGAGGAGCAAAAGTGCTGGGAACATTATTAAAATAGTCATATCCAAAGTATCTTAGATCTTTGTCTAAATCATTTGGTTTTGGTTTTGGTGCTACGAGTAGATCTTGGCTACCAGTAAAACCAAACTCAACAGGAACGTAATCATCAACTTCTTCAACATTAATATCTGTGTTTTCAATATTTTGATTGGGTAGAGCTTGTGTAACATCTTCATAGTCAATTGGACTGGTATTTGGATCAGAGCCTGTAAGAGAATCTCTTGCTTCTTGTATCATTCTTAAATCTTCAATATTTTGAGATTCAACTGAAGGCAAAAATTGAGTAATTATAATTGCTAGGAAAAGCAAAGTTTTCAATACATTCTTTTTCATTTTTGAATCAGGCACTACTTTCATTTTTCATTTAATTTTACTAAAGTTATGGGTCAGGTGATATAGGATACTATATTTGAAATCTCAGTAACTAGAGTAATTTGAAATAAACTCATAGATATCTTCATCGCTTAGCAGCTCTAATTCTTTTTGAGATTTAATTGATCTTTCGATTTCAGACTCTAGTAGATCCCATTTATTGCATAATGACTTATCGAGACTTAAATAATCTGATTTATTTGACTCCCCTATCGAGTTTCCAAAATCAATATAGCTTGTTTTTGAAGAAAGCAAATAATCGAGGATTCTTCCAGAAAATGTTATCTCTGGATTATCAAGCTTATCCCTCATTCGCTCAATAACCTGTAGATAAAGCTCACTATCATCACCAAATGCTTCAGCGATAGGTATCATTTCTTCAGTGATTAATCTTCCCCATTGATTAAGAGTAATGCTATCAGAATCTTTTGTTAATTTGAGGTTTGGCCTTCTTCCATATTTAGATACTGACAAATCATTCGAAGTGATATCTTTTCCTTCTTCAATGCTTATTGGGTCACTTTCTCCTAAAGCACAATAATATAAGAAGAGCTCTACAAAAATAACTGTTTCCTTATCAATCCCAATTCTGCTGTATGGATTAAGATCTAGAGACCTAAGCTCTATAAAATCAACACCACTTTTTTGAAGTTTTGCAGTTTGCGGACCTACAGAATCGATAATACTTTTTGGCCTTGCAACAGAATAATACTCATCTTCGATCTGTAAAATATTTGGGTTTAATTGAGATTGTAGGCCATAGTTCTTTGTTATTTTTAGATAATCTTCATTTTTTGTTTGTGTCAGATTTTGCAAATCAGAAACATATTTATTCAGTGACTCAAAAGAAACATTGAGTGTTTTTCTTGTCAAGTTTTGATATCCATATTCGCTCATCCTCAAAGAGGTTGCAAAAGGCATATAATAAATATTATCTTCTAGTTTCTTGAATTTGGAAATATCACGATTCCCAATAAATTTTGATGTTACTAATGGAGAGGCTCCAAAAAGATACAGAATAAGCCAATTATATCTTTGGATATTTCTTATCATTGCGAAATAACTATGAGATTTGATGTTGTTTTCTAGATAATCTTTTTTCGTGTCTGAAATATCTAACCAAAAGGAATCTGAAAAAGAATAATTAAAATGAAATCCAGAAATAACCTGCATCATACTGCCATATCTATACGACAAACCCTTTCTATAAATCTGCTTAAAAATGGCTAGATTGGAGCTTCCATATTTTGCGATTGGTATATCTTTATCATTATCAATATATGGTGGCATACTGAATGGCCATAAAATTTCATCGCCAATATTACATGAAACAAAATGATGAATATCCTCTAGAAAACTTAATGCTGAAGAACTATTTGATAGTGGCGGTGTTATTAACTCTATTTGAGCCTCTGAAAAGTCTGTAGTTATGTATTTATTACAAAGCGCTGATCCAATAGATATTGGATGATCGTTACGAGAAATAGATGAGTCTATTACCCTTAAGGACTCTCTTTCAAAACCAATTTTTCCTTTGCCTAAAGATTTATCAAAAATAATCTTTGATCTTCCTTTGAGTAAATCATTTCCTTTGGCTTTCATAGCTACTTCGGTTTTTACTTAAGTTTCAAATATTCAAGGCTACTAATTTTTTGGCTTTGTGCTGAAACCAGAGAATATTTTTTTAAACGACCAGGGCTTAAGCCGAAGTGATTCTACCTCATCAGTAGCATTCATCATTAGATTATATAGACCTCCTGATTCCACTTTGACACCAGCATCCTTTGTAAGAGGGCTCCATGCGTAACCAGCCTTCCCCCTAGTATTTGATTGGGTATAAAAAAGGTCCATAGGCAATTCAAAATATATCCATTTATTGAAACTTCCCTCGCCAACACATTTCGCGTCACAGTCAGTTAAGGCAACAATTGCTCCTACTCTCGCCCCCGTATCAAATCTCCTAGATATGTCAATTTGAGCGCCTATGTCTTTTGCAAGAAATTTACCTGCACTTACTTTGAGGCGCATATCATAGAAAGGGATATCTCTGTAATATGAAATAAATCCAGTTACGGTCTGATAATCTTTGAATGAAAATTTTTGATCAAACTCTCTTTGCTTAACCCAATGAGCATCAAGCCCAACTCCCCATCTTCTATCGTCTGGCATATATAATATCTCTCCTCCAATTCCGCCGTACATCCATTCAAGATATCCTACCGACATTTTTGCATTAAGATTGCGGTTAATCTTAACCAGATAATCTAAGGCCATTCTTCTAAGTCCAGACTTGCCTTCAGTAAGATAGAGCCTCCTGTCTTGCCTTACATGATAAAGCTTTCCATCAGGAATATGGTAGTTATAGTCTTGATAATTATTGGCAATATCAATTCCAATGTCAGTTGTTAATATCATTCCTTTTTTTATTGAATATTCAGTATGCAAAAGTGCCTCTAGTTGCCAAAAATAGAATTTTTCTTGATGTTGTAGAGTCCCAAGCATGTGTGGCTTAATTTCCCAATAAAAATTTGGGAATAGGTATTCATTTTCAGCATAGATTGAATTGTCTATGACCTGACTCAATTGATTAAACTCAATGATATTCTCATCAATCGGTCCTTTTAATACTGACTTGACTAGATCGTCTCGATTAATTGTTGCCCTTAGTGTCTCAATACCTTGATCTATATTGATAACAGTAATTGTATCTATATTTTTTGGAGAGTTATTTGCAAGTATTCTACCGCCAAGATCTATTGCTTGAAGAGGATCAAGAAAACGACCTTGACTTATTTCAGCCTGTAATTCATTACCGTTGAATATTACTTTATGTGTAACAAAACCTACATTACCCATTTGCCATATGATTGTATCAGTTAAGTACTTCTTCCAACCATCATTCAGTGTCTCATATGATTTTATATAAGGTGTATTTATGGTTTCAGGAGGTGCTGTAAACTTGGCTTTTGATTTCTGATTTAGATTGGAATGAATAGAAAAATTTGCATATAAAGTATTACCTCTCAGATATCCAAGTGAGAAGTCAATCTTATCCCTATCTGATATCTTTGTCCTGTAATTAAGCGCCATGTTAATCCTGGAATCAATTTCAAAAATGTCTCCTGTTTTATCAAAAACTATCTCTTTTCCAAGGACTTCAGAATAATCTGATGTGTCATATTCTAACTTGAAAGATAGGTTCTCTATTGGTGTGAAATATTCCAATCCTCCAAAAATAGAGGTGCTTTCACCTGAAAATAATCTTTTAAAATTAATCTTCCCCCCGCCAGCTATACTACTTCTTCTCGAGTCACGATCATTATCGATTAAACTTAGGATATTATTCATGTGGTCAACGCCGCCTAATCTTCCCCATCCAAGGCCTAGGGTCAGATCAAAGACGCCTTTTCTCTTGCTAGCCACTATATATTCTCCGGCATATGCTCCTGTCCCGCCTAAATCATTTAATCCTATTGATAATTCAGGGATATTAACACTTTCCTTAAATACCCTTATCTTCAAATCAGCCCCCTTATCTTTCCATGTCTGCTTACTGCCAGGGTTGTAAGGTTCATATGTAGCTTCTGTGTACCTCAAGACTGCTTCCGCCCAAGGTAAAATCTGCATTTTCGAGTATAGCCTTCTATATGGACCCTCATCTGAAACCCCGAAAGCAAATTCTCCGTCATTGGACATTCGTGCGGTAGGATTTTGGACTAACCCTATTCCTCCATTTGTATTTTGGGAATATAGATCTGAGTTAAAATCATAATCTTCAGCAGATATTTGCTTGGTAGGCAGAAAGAAAAGGCATGTCATAACAACAAAGATTTGTTGATGATACTTTTCAAATTTAATAAATCTGATCATAGATAAAATGCTAGCTCAAAGAGTCATTGATATGAGATTTCTTTATACATTTCATGAGATATTTTATCAAAAAAATAAGGGGTACAGCAGCTTCAAACTGCATAAAATAGGATTTTATATTCTTTCCACTATCCTAAAAATCACATTCTGTGATTTTGAAGCTATTAGCCTAACAACTCTTATTTAGTTAGTTGAACTTGTAGTTGTTGTTGTAGTCGTGGTGGTAGTTGTTACGCCAGTTGTCCCTGTAGTTGCCGTAGTTCCAGTAGTTCCAGTAGTTCCAGTAGTTCCAGTAGTTCCAGTAGTTCCGGTAGTACCAGTTGTTGTTGTGGTTGGCGTAGGCGTTGGCGTAGGCGTAGGCGTTGGCGTAGGC
>MDSV01020213.1_pt1 | contig 29440 bp, 18 predicted proteins | sample 810851 | NCBI WGS metagenome assembly MDSV01 (sample SAMN05326640, study PRJNA326480) | marine metagenome | isolation source: seawater | place: Atlantic Ocean: North East | collected 2012 | reverse complement strand
CTCCATCACCATCTGTATCTACGATTTCTGATGAATCATTAGGGAAAGCATCTGTATTGTCACCAACTCCGTCGCCATCAGTGTCTTGGGTTTCGGTTGGATCGTTAGGGAAGGCATCACCATTATCGCCTACTCCATCACCATCTGTATCTACCGTTTCTGATGAATCATTAGGGAAAGCATCTGCATTGTCACCAACTCCGTCGCCATCAGTGTCTTGGGTTTCGGTTGGATCGTTAGGGAAAGCATCATTTGCATCTGAGACTCCATCGCCATCTGAGTCGACAAATTCGGGTATTGTAGCTGATATTGTATTCCAAATATCACCGCTAGTACCGGCGCCATTGGCATTGAGTACCGCTAAATCAACAGTAACGGCACCAGTTCCGCTGGTTGGAGGTGTCCAAACAAATGTCCAAGAAGTCGCTGTTTTACTGTTGTGAGTAATACTTAAACCACTAATTTTAGAATTTGAGTCTGGATTAGATAAACTACCGTCACTTACTTGCAATGAAAAACCGCCAAAAGAGCCTGCACCTCCGCCGGAAAATCCGATTGTAATTGCGTAAGTAAAAGCAGGATCATACTCTGCAGGAAAGTCATGAGTCGGAGTAATGCTAACCGATGAACTCCCATGACAACTGCAACCATTAGAACCAGAGTCATGGACTCCGGAAGGATAACCATTTATTGCAGGAATCATACCTACTAGAAAAAGTGAAAAAATTAGCAAAATCATATGCCTACGCTTAAACATTGTATCACACTATGCTAATCAATACCGTTATTAGAATTATGCTATTTAGTTCGGTTATTTTACTAATATGCGGGGTTCTCTCGATTAGTTAACGGTTGCCCGGAAGAATCTCTCAAAACTTTTCTGATTCTCTTGGGCCGTTTCAAATTTCGATTAACTCCAGAGTGTATAAAATGCTTTGAAGTGTGTTCCACAAGCCTTCTAGATTTAACTGCTCCTAATGGACCTCTTCTGTTTGAGCTCTTTGTTGACCTAAGTGGAACAGGTTTCTTGTCTACTTTAACACCAATACTCCCATCGAAACTCCAGTCCACCATGATCTTAGATTGCAGTTCAGCACTTAAACAGTTGTTTTAATCAAACAATAATTGCGGAGCAGTTTGAGGTGAATAACGCTTGATTACCCCGTTAGATTTGACTAGAAATTTCTCAAAATTCCATCTTATATCTCCCACATGCCCATCACTGCCTATAACTTTTGTCAAAAGTGAAAATAACTCATGTTGGTTTTCACCTTTAACCTCGATTTTAGCCATTAAAGGAAAGGTAATACTATAATTTTCCGAAGTGAATTGACAGATTTCTTCATGTGTACCTGGTTCTTGTCCACCAAATTGGTTACAAGGAAAGCCAACTACTGTTAAATAATTTAGTTCTGATAATCGTTGTAATTCAAGATATTGACGAGTCAAACCACAAGCACTGGCAACATTAACAATTAACCATTGTTCAGTGCCTTCCTTAGCAATTGTCTGTAGTGTTTTAGTCTCACCATCCATATCACTAAATTCGATGTCAAATATTTCGTCCATGATAAGTCTATTAGGTACAACCTATAATAATCTACCAAATAGCAAGCATGATAGAGGTTCAACACATGTCAAAGTTATGGCGGTTGACAGGATGCAATGGGGTGCTGAAGATTGGCAATTTGCTGATCTTTACATGCCTGATGAAGACTCTGCCTTTGCTAATGAGCATGGAATACCTTGTATTATGCTTATACATGGTGGATTTTGGAAAACACAATATGACCTAGAATTAATGAAACCAATTGCTGAAGATTTAGCCGAATCAGGTATTGCTGCATGGAATATTGAGTTTAAACGATGGCAAGAAAGTGAACAAGCTGTTTGGATGGACACACTTTCAGATGTACTTAGAGCATGGGGGCAATTAGCACTATTACCGGGTATTGACATAACTCGTTCTATGGTCATGGGACACTCTGCTGGAGGGCATCTAGCACTCCTTTTAGCAGCAAAAGCCGAACGAAAACCGTGGTTAGCAATTGCTCAAGCACCGATTACTGATTTAGTTGTAGCTGATCAAATCAAATTATCTGATGATGGTGATGCAGTAAGGAAATGGATTGGTGATTCACCACTAGGCAACCCACAACTTTACTCTAAATTAAATCCGATAGATAACCCACCAATATCACCAGTTTTGCTAATACATGGTGAAGCTGATGATGAAGTTCCAATCACTCAATCAGAAACCTATTCAAGAGTTATGAAAGCTAAAGGAGCTGATGTGCAAAAAATTTGGCTACCAGGTGATCATTTTTCAATTATTGATGTTGCTAGTGATGATTGGTTAGTAGAACTAAATGCAATTCTTGATTGGTTTTAATTGGCATAATAATATTGCTTAGTACCTTATGGCATTGACATGGACCTGCTTGGAAAGGATTTCCCCTACTCGAAAAATGCTTTATCGGGAAAGCATGCCTTAATCTTTGGAGCAAGTAAAGGAATAGGTGCTGCAACCGCCAAGATGATGGCTTGCGCAGGTGCTGATGTTACAATTTGTGCAAGAAAGAAAGATTCTCTTCATCAATTAACTAATGTATTGGCTGGCCTGGGAGATGGCAAACATAATTTTAGAGTCGTAGACCTTGAAGAATTAGAAAAATTAGATTATATTATTTCCGAAATACTTGAAAATTTAGGCCCTGTTCATATCTTAATTAATAATTCAGGTGGCCCGCCTGGCGGCCCATTATTGGATAATTCTGTAGACGATTTCCATGCTCCATTCACCAGACATTTACACGCATCCCACCAGATAACAAAACAATTAGCACCTGTAATGGAACAACAAGGTTACGGCCGCATAATCCAAATTATTTCCACCTCAGTCAAAGAACCGATTCCAAATATTGGGTTATCTAATACGCTACGAGGTGCTATGGCTAGTTGGGCCAAATCACTATCAAGAGAACTAGCACCTTGTATTACAATTAACAATATCCTACCGGGATTTACCGCAACGGAAAGACTGGACAACCTTGCTAGTAGCATCAACCAAAGAACTGGTAAGTCTCATCAAGAAATTCATGATGGATGGATGTCACAAGTCCCTATTGAGCGTTTAGTTGACCCGCTTGAAACCGCATCAGCAATTACATTCCTTGCAATGCCTGCGTCTGGAGCAATTCGCGGTGTTTCTCTAGCAGTTGATGGCGGCCGCTTAAGAGGAATTTGATTAACGATATAAATCAAACCAAACTGGATAATGGTCAGATACATCAGTCGAATTGAATGAATCATCTATGCCCCAAGAACCAACTAATCGCCCATTTAATTCATCCAAAGTAACGATGCGGTCATAGGCACAATCAGTTGATGAAACCGTGGTATCTGCAAGGTCATTTACCAACCAATTATATTGTGGCAATCGCATTGGTGAATCCCACAATTCTTGTGAATTTGCATAACTACAATCAGCGTTAAAATCACCTAGTATAATCAAATCTGTTTCCATCGTGTTATTCTCACGATAACTCTCCACCACTGTGTGTAAAGCATTGATTTCATCCATTGCCAAAGCAGGTTTAGTATGGATGGAAAATATGGTAAAATCAAATCCAGAACTATTACCGCTTACATTTAACAGTTCAAAGGTAGATAAGTAGGGTTCACGAGTAAACAAATCTTCACTGGAATCATTGTACAGAGAACCATTTCCTAGTTCTCTAAAAACAGTTGTATTGTAGTAGTAGACATATTGTTCTTGAGCATAAGATGAGGCATTTACACCACTCCTTGGACTTAACGACATATTCCAAGTATCTCCTGATTGGTTATTTATCTCATCAAGGAATTCATAGGGCACCGTTTGGTCAATATCCTTGACCTCCTGTACTGCAACCATATCATATTTCAGAACAATATCGACCAATTGACTTACTACTTCAGGTGTATTCATTTTGGATTGCCCAAATACCTCTATGTTAAAAGTAGCAATTCGTGCTACTTCAGAACGATTTAATTTAGGCAATAAGCGTGCTGACGTGTCATTCTCCTCTGGATCAATCTCATTTTCATTTTCTTTTTCTACATAGACAAAAACTGTGTTATCTTCTTTATGCAACGCCAAATGAATAGTCATTGGAGCCAATATCAAAATAGCAACTAAGCTCAATGCTTGCAGGTACCCATCGAGTGAACCCATGATTAATCCAAAGTATGTTTAGTTATCAATATTATTTTAATTATGCATTAGAATAGGTTAATCATGACATGGTTGTGGGATTAATCATGAACGGAGAGGTATCGCTTGAGCAAGCCAAAAAAATTGTTTCTATGCTTACTGAAGGCGGGGCAATTGAAAATGTAAACACTCCACTTGCTCTTAGGTTAATACCTCTGGCGCAAGAACTTGATAATTCTGATTTAGTAACTAGATTACTTGAACATGCTGAAAAGGTTGCGAGTGATGAATTAGAAAAAAATTGGGTTCAATTTGAAACACTTAAACTCGACAATAACAATATTGAGCAATTTGTGGAATTATCAACAATATCTGAAACACTTGCGGATGGTAATTCTCTAGCTGCTGCCATATTACACCACATTGGATTGATTTATTTAGGAAAAGAGAAATTTGACGAATGTAAAACATTTATTAATCGCTCGATGAGAATAAGAGAGGAGATGAAAGATGAATCCGGCATTATTTACAGTCTGGCGGTATTAGAAGCATGTGAAAAACGTCAGCAAAATCATGATACAGCGCTAACTATTGGCACTCGAAGATTAGAGTTATTAACTCAAAGCGAGAATCGTGAAGGTACTATGGAAGCAATGTCAGATCTTGCTCACACCCAAGCATCTTTAGGTTCATTTGATGCTGCCATCGACCTGTATAATCAATCGCTTGAGTTGTCTAATGAACTTGAGGATGTATCAGGTCAATTAGTTGCAAGATGGGGATTAGCAGATATTTGCGAAATACAAGGAGATTATCAAACTGCTATGATTCATCTTTCCGACTCTTTACACTCATTTATTGCATTTGGGCTTCCAGCACCAATTCAAATTAGAGAGAGACTTAATGCTTTGACTAATCTGGAACAACCTGAAAAAGAATAATTACTTCCACATCGATTATGTCCTAAGAACCACTGGCGTGTTCAGTGGCAAGTCATGAAGCATGACATTTTCTTCTCAATCAGTCAAACTCCAGGGGTAGGAGGATATACTCCTAGTGAGTCAGAAATGTTTGCTAATTATTTCCAACAACTGAAGCATGCAGATGATCTTGGGTTTGAAGTCGGATGGATCGCTCAGGCACATTTGTCCACAGAAACTCAAAAATCAAACACTTCGCCAGTTGTACCACATTGGCAAGGTGAAGTAGGATTATGTACAGATTTTCCACAACTTGCTTTAGAGAGTTTCCGACAAACCAGAAACATCGACATAGGGTCTGCAGTGGTTAGTATTTTAGCAAGTGGCGGTCCAATTGCGCAGGCAGAGCGAATTGCAAATACTGTGCAGTTTCTTTCTATGATAAGTGATGATAGAAAATTGCATGTTGGATTCAGTGCAGGAAGATTTGAATTCATGGCAAGGCCATATGGAATAACTCCGCGTAATTCACATGAAAAAGCGGCATGGAAAGCAATACGAGGTCAAATTTTCATGGAAGCAAGTGATATTTTCTTACGCCTCCTGAAAGGAGAAATAATCAATAGTGATATGATAAGAAATACGATATTAACGCGTGGAAACTTCCGCAGTGATGAAGAGTGGGAGATTGTTAAAGAAGCATACTCACAGGAAACTGGAAAAAATGATTTTGATGAAATTTTAATTCCTAATAGATATCAATTTGAAGACATCTCAATAGTTCCAAAACAATGGAACAGAAAACAATTACAACTTATTGCAGGAACCCACGATGCTGACACTCAACAATTTGTCAACACTATCTTACCTGTAAAAGTTTTCAACTTATCTATTACATCGCCTGAAATTATTGACCAAACCCATGAAAGAATGGCGGCAAATTACCACCCCAGCGGCGGTAAATGGAGGCGAAGTTATATGCCAAGAACTAGTTTTGTATTCCTAAATGATGAGCCAAACCTCTCATCAGAGCAAAAAAGTGAGGCTGCTAAACAAGAGGCTGAAAATGCATTAGCCGCCTATTGGAATGCTCTAGAAGGAACTATAGATCCTGAAAAAGTAGCTAGGGCATCTAATAATGCTCTAATTGGAAATGTCGAACAAATTGCTCAACAAATCGTTGACAGATTTCATAAAGATGACACAATTATGGCTTGGTTTGACTTTTTCAATCATGATTCTGATCGAGTGTGTCGTAATATGTCTGCTTATATGAACAAAGTAGTACCAATGGTCGAAGATATGTTGGAGAGGATGAAATGACTGAGGAAAAAACACCATCAGCAATCAAACAAGGGCGACCCGGGAGTTCAATGTATCCTGAATCTTCACTTGGTGAAAATATTGCTGGAATTGCTACTGGACGAGAAGTAGACTGGGAGCCCTTGGTAGATTATCGGCGAAATGGTGTTTCAGAAACTACAATTCATGGCGCAGTAGCATGGTCTCATGGTGATGAAGTAATTCATTCGTTTGGTGGCAATGTGTTGTGCTACGGCCGTTCAATGATGAAACCATTTATGCTTAAAGCATTCACCAAAGAACTGGAAGAATTAACATGGGAGCAAAAAGCAATTTCAGTAGCCTCACACAATGGTGATACCGAGCATGTTGCAGCAGCTCAATCTTTGCTTTTTGAGGAAGAATGGCCATTGATGTTGACTCCTCTTGATGTCCCACTAATTCAATTTGGCAGACAGGTTAGAAGACCGCGCAGATGGTATCACACTTGTTCAGGAGAGCATGCAGCTATATTGCACGGATGTCGTAAAAAAGGCTGGAATAGAGCCGGATATACGCTGCCAAATCATCAACTATTTACTGCCTATATGACTCAACTTCGCACCTATCTTGGAGAAAATTGGCAACCTCTAAGAATTGCCAAGGATGGATGTGGTTTGCCAACCGTGTCAAATACTGTTGCTGAACTTGCCCAAATCTATGCTGGATTAGTTCGTGACAAGAATGATGACTGGATCTGGGAGGCAATGGTTAGACATCCAGATTTAGTTGGTGGATTTAATCGACTAGATTCTACAATACTAAAGGCTGGAGAAGGAAAAGTAATCGCTAAAGAAGGTGCAGATGGATTACTCGGTTTGGCAATTGAGCATCCCGATTATCCAAACGGATTAGGAATTGTAGTGAAAATTGCTCATGGTTGGAATTCTCAAGCCACATGGTATATTGCTCGTGCTATTTTAGGAGTTCTTGGTATTGACCTTCGAAACCCATACCCATTACACCGTCAAAAAGCATTCATCGTACCTGGAATTGTTCCTGAAAAATATATTAAAAACCTGCAAAATATCGATACTTGGGATGAATGGGATCCTGACCAAGACCGATGGACTTATGATATTGAGGTGTGATTTTGCTAATTAATAATTTCATAAATGGAGAATTTGTGAAACCGTATTCAAATGATTATCTAACCAACCTAAATCCTGCAACTGGCAGAGAAACTTCACAAATTCCAAATTCTAATTCTGATGATGTTGAAATGGCGGTAAATGCGGCAAGAAATGCACTGCCAAAATGGAGAGAACTTGATATCAAGATAAGGATTGAATGGTTAAGAAAAATAGCCTCTGCACTTGAATCAAAAAAAGAATATATTGCTAATATTGAAAGTATGGATACTGGCAAGCCAATCAATTTAGCAAGAAGAGTTGACGCTACACGCAGTATAACTAACTTCGAGTTTTTTGCTGATTATGCTAGTGAACTGCCTGAACTTAAGTTTGAAATGCAAGATGCAACAAATTATGTTGTTCGCAAACCTGTTGGAGTTGTAGGACTAATCACTCCGTGGAATTTGCCATTATATTTGCTTACTTGGAAGATTGCACCTGCCTTAGTGATGGGAAATACCATAGTAGCCAAACCTAGTGAGTTGACGCCATTAACTGCTAATGCTCTTGCTGAAATTTTGAAAGAGATTAATTTTCCAAAAGGCGTGTTTAATCTTGTTCATGGCCTCGGAATAGACGCAGGCCAAGCTATTATTGAACATCCGATGATCAAAGCAATCTCTTTTACCGGAGGCACTGCAACGGGTAAAATTGTAGCAAGAACTGCTGCCACCATGTTCAAGAAATTATCTCTAGAATTAGGTGGCAAAAATTCCACTGTAATATTTCATGACGCCGACTTGAAAGTTGCAGCATCTGGTGCTGCAAAAGCAGCATTTACTAATTCTGGCCAAGTTTGTCTTTGTGGCTCACGGATTTTAATAGATTCAAGAATTTATGAAAAATTTGTAACCTTATTTATCAAAGAAGTTTCTTCGCTGAAAGTTGGCGACCCTAGTTTAGAAGATACTGAAATTGGTTCGGTTATTTCACATCAACACTTAGAGAAAGTAATGTCATATGTAGAATTAGCAAAGCAAGATGGTGGCGTAATTATTCATGGAGGAGAAATAATGAATATGCAAAGTGATAAACTTACATCTGGGGCATTTATCAATCCTACTGTAATTGAAAATTTACCCATTGATTCAAAATGTGCTACAGAAGAAATCTTCGGACCTGTCGTGACGCTTCATAGATTTGATAATGAGAAACAAGCATTAGCCATGACAAATAATACTGAATATGGATTAGCTGGTTCCGTTTGGACAACTGATGTCAAAAGAGGCCGAGAGTTTGCAGAGCAAATTGAAAGTGGTGTATTGTGGGTAAATACTTGGTTATATCGTGACCTTAGAACTCCATTTGGCGGGGTAAAAAACTCGGGCATAGGGAGAGAAGGAGGCATGTGGTCACTCAACTTCTTCTCAGAGCTAAGCAATATATGTGTAAAGGATGAATAAAACATATGTTCAAAAGCACAACCGAGTAATCAACTCTATGGATGACAAAAATTACCTTCCGTTGTTTGTCCTCCCGATGGTATTATTACCTGGAGAAATTCAAAGTCTGAGGATTTTTGAGCCAAGATATCGTCAAATGCTAGATGACTGTTTACTTGACGGGAAAAATTTTGGCCTAATTATGATTGATTCACTTGCCACACTTAATGGTTGGAATGGTCCAAGATTATATGGCTGTGAAGCAGAAATCACTAGTCATGAAACAAAAGGAAGTAATCACTTCATAGAAATTGTTGGTCGTCGAAGATTCATAGTAGACAAAGTGATAGAACCTGCTTTACCACCATTCGAGCATGAAACTATGGCCGATTTAATTCCAGAAATCGGAATTCTTCCCGACTTAGAAACTATTCTTGAGAGAATCCCCCCTAATAGCGACCATTCAAAACTCTACCTTTCTGGACATGTCACCTATCTTAATGATGATGACGAGTTAAGCCAATTCCAACAATCGGAATTGCGCGCCGCATTAAATGCCATATTGAGTAAAATTGGAGGCATCTTACAAATAGAAAAAGAAACCCTTGATGACTGGATAGAAGATAGAACCGAAATGGTCATTGATGAAAGTTCATCCTCTATGTTTGCTGTTGCTGCATTAACAATAAGTGATCTTGAGTACAAATATCAATTATTATCCTGCCCTGACTTGAAAGAAGTATTCTTGCAATTAACCCGTTTTATTGCTGAAATGGACGTTTAGTCAAAATATTTTGTTGCGAGGGTTTCAAAACAAGATTGTATGTGGAATAACCATGTCGGTTCATGGCAAGGCCAAGAAGGTCACTACTCACACTCTTCAAGAAATGAAGCGTGCGGGAGAAAAAATAACTATGTTAACTGCATATGATTTTTCACTTGCCAAGTTAGTCGACAATGCTGGAGTAGATGTAATATTAGTAGGAGATTCTGCATCAAACGTTATGGCTGGACAAGTTACTACAGTACCTATGACTCTTGACCACATGATCTACCACGCTCAATGTGTAAAAAGAGCCGTTGACAGAGCATTAATCGTAGTTGATATGCCCTTTGGGACCTACCAAGGCAACTCTGCTATTGCTCTAGAATCTGCTATTAGAATAATGAAAGAAGCCGAAGGGCATGCGGTAAAGCTTGAAGGTGGAGCTGAAATCGTTGAATCGGTAAAACGAATCTTAACTGCTGGCATTCCAGTGATGGGACATCTTGGTTTAACACCTCAATCAATATACAAATTTGGCACTTATAATGTTAGAGCAAAAGAAGACTCTGAGGCAGCTAAACTCATTGCAGATGCTAAAGTTTTGGAAGAGGCTGGATGCTTTGCTGTTGTCTTAGAAAAAATCCCTATGGAATTAGCGAAAAAAGTTAGTGAAGCTGTAAACATCCCAACTATTGGAATTGGCGCAGGGCCAGATTGTGATGGCCAAGTATTGGTATTACATGACCTGCTAGGCATAACTATGGACTTCTCTCCAAGATTCTTACGTAGATATCTTAATTTGGCCGATGAAATAGATGGTGCAATCAAGCAATATTGTGCAGATGTTCGTTCAAGAGATTTCCCGAATGATTCTGAAAGTTATACTTCATAATGCAATACTGTAAGACAATAGTGCTCCAGAAAATGCGCCTAGATCTACTGCAAATGCGTGCCAAACTCCATATCTAAATGGTGGCAAATCAAATCTGCCCCATGAAGTAGAAATCCAGACCCAAAGCAGTAACGCACCATAGCCACCACAAAATACAGCACCCCATCTTGAAAACCAAATCATGAAGAATATTAATCCGGGAAATGCTAGACCTAAAGTATACTCATACCACCTATTTGCTTGATCTCTAACCAAAATAAAGTACAACACAGGAGAAAAAACCAATGAACATAATATTGCTCCTTGAGGGGGCGATGGCCACTGATATTGAGGCGTAACATATTGTTGAAATAAAATACCAAAAACCATCCCAAATAATGCTGGAGCAATGATGTGACGAAAACCTGTTGAAAAATCTAAACCAGACATTCTTTCTAATCCTGACTCATTAGAGGAACTCGCAGTTAGCATAACTGATTCACTGACTTGCTCCTTGCCCATGACATAGCCAACCTGCCTTGGTGCTTGAGTCTTAGGGCGATGATAATTTAGCCGTTGAAGATATAGGCAACCTATACTTGGCCATAACATGGCGAAGGGCGAAATTGTTGCAGGATGTTTGGCTCCACACCCTCCACATTTGGTATACGCAGAAAATCCAGAACAGAATGAGCCTGTTGCAGAAGGTGGCTGGGAACAACTTAGATGGGGTTATGAAAGATTACGCGATTCTTTGAAAGATGTAGAATATGACGCAATTGTTATTCTTTCTCCACATTGGCAGACCTATGTTGGCACTCATTTCCTTGGGTTAGAAAATTTTCAAAGCTTGTCTGTTGATCCAATATTCCCAAACCTGTTCCGATATCATTATGATTTGAATGTAGATGTTGAATTATCAACCCAAATTCATAACAAAGCCAAAGAAGCCGGATTGCCGGTAAAAATGATGACAAATCCTGACTTTAGAGTTGATTATGGTACTATAACAACAGGCCATATGTTTAGGCCAGAATGGGACAAACCATTGGTGGTCATTTCTAGCAATCGTTCACGGGCATATTATTCAGTAGAGGTAATGCAAGAAATGATGATTGAGTTAGGAAGAGTGACAAGAGAAGCAATTCTAGAAAGTGGAAAGAAAGTAGTTGTGTTAGCCAGCAATTCATTGTCTCATAGGCATTTCACAACTGAATCAAAAGTTCCTGAAGATATGAGTAAGGAGCATATAACTAGTCATGCTATGCATCTTTGGGACATGAGAATCATAGATTATATGAAATCAGGGCAATGTCAAAGAATAATAGACGAAATGCCTGAATTCACTGAACAAGCTATTGCTGAAACCGATGGAGGGGCATTTACTTGGTTATTGTCTACTTTAGAAGTACCAAACTACCCCGCAATTTTACACGGATATGGCACAATTATTGGAACTGGTAATGCAATTGTAGAATGGCCTGTTCACCAACACAAGGAGAGATAATTATGGCTAGCGGAGAAATTGTTGAGTCATTTATTGTACCTGTGCATCCACATACTGTTTTAGCACCGCAACAAAACGAAGGTTGGAGTAAATTAAGGCAGGCATATGATGATGCTGCAAAAATAATTCAGGATAGTGGTGCTGATTTATTGATAATATATTCTACCACTTGGCCAAGTATTATTGGGCATCAAATTATTTCTGATCCAAATCCTGAATGGGTCATGGTAGACCACGATTTCCATGACTTAGGCTCAATTCATTATTCATTCAATGTAGATGCAGAATTTTCTGAACTATGGAATGAATCAAACAAGGCACGAGGATTACAAAGCAGATGTGTAAATTATCATGGTTTCCCTGTTGATGTTGGTTCTGTTGTGGCCCTTACCTTGCTTAATCCAGAAAATAAAATTCCGGCAGTTATCGTTTCATCAAATGTCTATGCCGATAGAAGTGAAACTACTGTATTAGCAAAGTCATGTCTCGAATTAATTAAAAAAACTGGCAGAAAAGCCGTTGCAATAACTGCTATGTCATTATCTAATCGTATGTTTACCGAACATATAGAGCCTCATGAAGATAAAATCCATTCACTCAAAGATGATGAATGGAATCAAAAAATATTGGAATTCTTAAACGAGGGTAGGCTTGAAGATGTTGCTCAATTATCACGAACAATACAACAACAAATTCGGGTTCAGAAAGTAGTTAATTTCAAGCCTATGTGGTGGCTATCAGCGATGAATGAAAATCGAAATAACCTAACTGGCAATGTACTTGCTTACGAAGCAATTCATGGTGCAGGATGTGCAGTAATAAATCTGAATCCAGCATCCTCTGGATTTGGTGACAAAGAATATGATGAGGATGATGTGGAAGTTTTTGCTGGTGAACGAGGTGTTCTTGATACAGCAAAACCAGACATTGACACCGAGACAGATTCTGAAAATGGACCTGCATTGTGGGAGCCAACTAAAGCTGAAGGTTCAGTCAATACAGATTCTGCTCCAAAACCTGTTGGCGCATATCCGCATGCAAGAAGAGTTGGTGATTTGATTTACTTATCAGGGGTGGGTCCAAGGCAGCCTGGAACTAATGCGATTCCTGGCGGTCCAATACATGATAAAAGCGGAAAGCCGCTAAATTATGATATCAAGATGCAGACTCATGCAGTAGTAAACAATATTGCTAGGATTTTAGAAGAAGCTGGATCCTCATTGGACAAGGTTCTTGATGTGACTTCATTTTTAGTAGATATGGATCGTGATTTCCAAGGTTACAATGATGTCTGGGCAGAAACATTAGGCAAGGTAGGGCCTACAAGAACAACACTAGCAATAAAGGCTTTGCCAACACCAATTGCTGTTGAAATGAAAGTTATCGCTAGCATCTAATTACTGGATTTCGGACATTATTATGAGATTCCTTTAGTAATCAATAACTACTTTCGTTTTTTAGCACCTGTTATTGGTAGGTAATTGGTGGTTTTTCGGCGATTAACCAATCATAGTGAGGCTCTAATATGGACATGAAATCAACTACAAATAAGTTGTTAAAAGGTGACATTTCAGGTATTGTTTCCGATGTCAAAGGCACAATTAAAAGGTCACTATCACTATTTGGAGTAATAATCGTAACTGTAGCAGCAAGTATTGGTTCGGGGTTATTTGTCCTTCCATCATTTGCTGCAGCAGTGATGGGTCCGGGAATTTGGTTGGCATTTTTACTTGCAGGCATTGTTTTTTTACCCGGTGCTTTATCAAAATCTGAATTAGCTTCAGCAATGCCAGTAAATGGAGGAGCGTACATATATCTCGAGCGCTCATTTGGCCCAATTATTGGAACAATTAGTGGGCTTGGACTATGGGCCTCATTTTTACTAAAATCAGCTTTTGCATTGATTGGTTTTTCTGCTTACATGTATGCTGTCACCAACTATCTTGACATACAAACAAATAGTACCTTTGTAATTATGTCAGCGTTAGCATTGATAACAATACTAAATATATTTGGAATCAAGAAAGTTAAGGCGTTTCAAACGCCCATATTGGCGTTAACTACTATATTGATTTTAGTCCTCTGTGTCATACAATTATTCGATGCAAGTTTTGATTTTTCACGCCCTATTGACGGAGCAGTCGATGTCGCTAGCAATGATCCAGTAATATTAGCAGAGACTGCTGCATTGGTCTTCGTTGCATATGCAGGGATATACAAGGCAGGTGCTTTAGGTGGAGAAATTAAACAAGCAGAAAAGAATCTACCAGCAGGAATGTTGTACTCACTATTGCTAATCACTATGCTTTATGTCATTGCCACATTCATCATGATGGGTGCTGTAGAAGGAGAATGGTGGCTTAATTCAGATGGTAGTCCTAGAGAAGATCCTATTTACGCCTTTGTAGATGCTGTTGCATCAACAAAAATTGGTATTGCCATGGCACTATTGGCTTTTCTTACAATGATTTCTGGTGCACTGTCCGGATTATTAGCTGCTTCTAGATTTCTATTTGCAATGGCAAAAGATCATCTGTTGCCAAATAATTTAAGTGAAACCAATCAAAGGTTTGGTACCCCCCACTGGTCAATTATCATCACAGGTGTTGCAATGGGAATTTGCATCCTCACATTGCCAGTTAAAGACGTAGCAAAACTAGCATCAGGTTTCCAGATTATGGTTATAGTAGCACTAAACGCATGTGTAATTATATTAAGAAGAGAAAACATCAAGAACGATTGGTACAATCCTAAATTTAAGTCTCCATTGTTTCCTTTTGTCCAGATTTTTGGTATATTAGCTGGAGGAATATTAGTCTACCTAATGGGACAAAAAGCCATCATAGGTGCGATTGCGGCCATCATTCTTGGTATTTCAACCTACAAATTATACGGTGAGAAAAATTACAATTACCTGCATGATAAAACAACTTTACAAGATGAATAAATCATGTTCTTCATGAGACCCTAGTCCAAGAACCATCGGCACCTACGCTCCAATATTGAATCGCGCCACTAACATCTACATACCAGCCACTATTACCTTGTTGGTTAGGAATAATTGCTTGCATGACACCAAGTTTACCTGCTTGAATCGCCAAACGTGCTCTGTCATTTTCGGAGACCACAGGAGAATTACTCAAACTTGGTGATGTTTCAATGGTCGTATTTTTATCATTATGATCTTCTTCTTCATCATAATCATCATCATAATCATCATCATAATCATCATCATAATCATCATCATAATCATCAAGCAATTCATCATAATTGTCCGAGTCATAATTTGCTTTTCTTACCAAAACGAGCATCGTTGCTAGTATTAGCCCTAACAAAATTGCCGCTAATGCCATTGCAGTGTCAGTAGAGCCAACAGCACCGCCCAGTAATACTGATTCCACATCAAAGAATGCTTGAGCGACTAATTCATTCCAAACAATATTACATGAACGATCTAAACCTGATTTACTTATTTCTAATTCCCATATATCTGCTGTGACATATTTATCTGAACCAGAGGTACAACTAATAGTGGTATTTTCTGGTTCTACATCCACTATATTTCCGTTACTATCTACTCCATACACTCTCAATAATGCAACATCACCTTGTTTAAAATCACTACTTTCTATAACTCCAAAGAGTTGTACTGCCTCTCCAGGACTTATTATCAAATCTATTGTATGTACTGCATTATCTTGCTCTAATCTAAGTTCATATTGACCAATGATTTGACCGGTAAATGTCCAAAAACCTGGTCCTGAAGTTGAAGGTTCAAAAATTCCAATCGATGTATTCAACTCAGCATTCACTGATTCTGCCGGAGCTAAATTACCCCTAGAATCTGCGATCTGAACAAAGATTTCAGTTGCAACTCCTGCATTCACCATAAATCCAGCCTCTTTATCGGTTATCAATTGTCGAGCTTCTCCCGCAGATACAGATAATGAAACTATTGTGAATATTCCAGCAGCATTTGCTTGAATTTCATGGCTACCAATTGTTGATGGATTCCAGTAGTTTTCAAGTAATGACATACTTAGAGTTTCATCAACTCCATCAATAGTCCAATTAACGTAAATATTTTCTAATTCATTTCCGTATGAATCATAAAATCTTGGATTCAGATTAAATGGTTTATCAATAGGTATTTGCATGCCTTGACCATCTAATTCAATTCTATGTAATTCTCCATAACCAACTTGCTTTATCTCTTGGTTACTGAATGAAATTCCAGAAATTTCATCATACCACAAACTTTCAACTGCAAAAGCACCCAATGAATCTGGGACAATGGTATAAAATGATCCTTGGTCGACAAGTAAACTCTCATTGCCGATAATTACCTCCAAAGTACCATTTACATTCCACTTATTGCCAGCTAAATCATAAGCTTGTACTGCCATTGTTGTTTGTTTGCCAACTGCTAAATTGAAAGGTGAAATATTGATTATAGTATCAATTGCAATACCATGAACAACATTTACCGTAGTGATCGATTCAAATCCTGAGTCTATAACACTAACAGTTTGTAACCCCATAGTCATCGGAGTCCAGTATACTCTACCTTCATCGACACTCAAAGTTCCAGAACTTACAGAAAAATTGTCAATAGAAGGAGTCACTAATCCCGAATAACCTAAGATATCGGTTCTAAGAGCAGCCAATTCGTAAACTTCACCCGCAATGAAAACATCTTCGTCGGGAATTATTGCTATTTGTGATGTAGTTGCATCTGAAGGCACTACTCTAATTTGTCCAGTTCCTGAAATTGGACCTGCAGAAACTGTGACATTCCAAGTCCCAGGTAGCCCCGCATAGTACCATCCAGTGTTGTTAATTGAACCATTTTCAACAACCCAATTTTGAGCCCCAGCCAAACTAACATTCATTGAATAACCATTAACATCAATCAAATTAGGCATAATTTGTCCAGATGAACCACTTTGCATTTGGATTACTTCAGGAAAGACAAATTCATGAGGTGATGCGGCAAATACTTCTACTATCGATGAGGTCTCCATTTGGTAAAGACTCGCGGTCAATTCATATTCACCGATTGCTAATGGAATCCAAACTGGATTACCTTGACCAAAAAATTCACCATCAATACTCCATGCTGCATCGGATGTAGGTTGAGGGTTACCTCTTGCATCGAGCAGGTTAGCGGTTAGAATATTATTTTGTAACACTTGACCCGTATTAATTGAGATATCAAGTGATTGACCTGTACCGGGATTAACGGTGATATTAAACTCATCTACTAAGGTTGAAGATCTGGCCTGTATGTTAATTACTCCAGAACTCCAAGGATAAAAAGTACCATCACTTGTGATAGTTCCATTTGATGAAGTCCACAAGATATTACCTGCTACTGCATTATTTACTGAATCATAAAGTGTAGCAGAAAAAGTCACTACTTCATCTGCCGAGATAACATAAGCAGGAGGAGTAATTTGAACCCTAACTGCTGAACTGCTTTCCATAATCAAGGTTTTTTCTTGGTCAAGATAACTTTCTTCACCAAATGAAGAGAACAGGCTTGTCATCAAAATCAAAATTATAATCAAACTCGATTTTCTATTCATAATTATCACGCCAATTATTCAACCCACTCGATCCAATCATTGCTATTTACTTCACGATAATACCAAACTCCATCATCAGATTGACCCCATTCAGTGCCATCGTCTTCAACGCGATAATCTACCATCCAGTTATTTTCCTCAGCGTAATCACCTTCTTGAACTGTTTCATTTTCTTCAACAATTTCATCTTCTTCAAGTATTTCATCATGTTCAATTATTTCATTGCCTTCAATTATATCTTCTTCTTCATCAAACTCAACCGTTTCGGTTTCAGTTGGCGAAATTGAGTTAGATGAGATAACGGAGGTAGCCTCGAAGTCTTTGACCACTTTGTCAAGATCATATTCAAATTCTTCTTCATCATCGTCTGAATAATACTCACCATCACCTCTAACTAATCTTACTACAAATACCAAAATTGCTAATAATATAAGTAAAATTAAACCCGCTCCAACATAATACAATGAACCTCCAGCAGCGAAGAATCCAGCAAGATTTCCTTCTACTGTGTAACTAAACGTTTCAGTTACTGAACCTATTGTAACAGTTCCTTGATAATCTCCTTCATCAAGAGTTTCAATTTCCCAGACGCCATTTCCTAAATATTTTACATCAGCACGCCCATCGGCAACTAATTCTGCATTTTGTGAAACTTCAATTTGATTTCCAAACGCGTCAAATACTATTACCGATACAGTGAATACATCGAGTTGAGAAACTTTCTGTGATGATAAATTCAAGCTAACTGAATTGGCCACATTCTTAGCTGATACTATTATTGATGCTGATTTCTCGATGTTTTGATAGTTTGCTGTTAGGTTATGTGTTTGGGCTAATTTACCACTGTAAATATATTTGCCAAGATCTATATCAGAGATAATATTCTGTGACGATTGCCCATTTTCTAACCATGTCACAGATATTGGGAATTGGTTGCCATCTTGATCAATACCTTCAACTGAAAGGAATATTGAATCACCTGCAATTGAATTATTGTCACTAGAATCGATAAATAGTTCCACTACTTCTCCATTTTCTACGACAAAATCAAACTCCAATTCGACTACAGTATTATTTGATAAATCATGAACTTTACTCAAAATTTTATAGTTCCCAGACTTTGTAGGTTCCCAAGAAAATTGTTCAAACTGATTAGTGGTTTTGAGGATAAATGACTGTTGTGTATCAACATTGATTTGAGTCCAACTTAATGAATAATTATCTATTTGATTGCCGTTTCGATCATATCCAGTTGGAGAAAAAATAATCATATCATCTGAATTGATTGTATTTTCCTCTGACTTCGATATATTATCTCCCATATCAGTAAATCCATCTACAAAGAACGAATATAATTCACCACTTAAAATGGATATAGAAATTGTTGTGTAATGGTCAATCTGAGTTTCTAATTCATAGAAATTGACCAATAATTCAAACGCTTCCTCGGAAGATTCTACAGGCCTAAAGTAATTAGAATCGCCTTGTGAATAATCAAGATAATTTTCATCTTGGTAAATGCTGTGAGATACAGTCCAATTAGCATTAATTAGAATGCTATTGCCATTCTTATCAAAAGCCTCTATATCAAATGATAAAATTTCATCGGAACTTATAGATATACTTTGATTATTGTAATTTACTCCATCAAAACTTATATCAAATTGAGAAATTTTACCACTAGTTACAAAAATATTGATGTAACTCTCGATTCCATAATAGGATATTGTCAAATTTCTTGAACCTTGAAGAGAGGGCACCCATTCTGTAGGAATCCCTTCAATCAATTGACCATCCCCAATGTTTGTCCAGTTTTCATAAGGAATCGCTATTTGAACTGCATTTCCTCTACTGTCAAAACTAGTGATATTTATCGAGAAGATTTCATCTGCAGTAATTATTTCCTGATCTGAGTCCATGGATATTGAGGTTATTTCTCCCTGTTCAACTATAACTTGCATACTTGAATACAACATTCCTGAAGAAACCTCGATTTCCCAATTTCCAATTTTATCGGCATGATAATTAGCAAATTGAATATCAGGGGATGGCATTTGATCATGTGGGGAATTAACTGAGATCATTGAGATATTACCATTTTCTGCACTGCCAATTAGAGTATTGATGTCATCGGCCCAAACCAAATTATTGTACAAATCAAAACCTGATATGTAAAGTTCGCAGCTTGTACCTGCTAAAATAACACCATTACAACCTGAAATTTGAATAGATTGAGCATCACCTGGCAAAACCTCAACTTCTAATATTTCATTTAATGCACCATTATTCCACGAGACGGAAATAGTTTGTTGACCGACAAGGTATGGATAAAAGGTCAAATCTTGAGTATATGTTCCATTAGACAGAGATATATCGATTACTTCAGTATCAACTATGTTACCATTAGAATCAATCATGTATGCGAAAAACGGAGCAGATTGATCTGCATTTACTGATGTTGAGGAAATTAACTGATTTGGGTCAAATGATGCGAATAATTCATCCGGTGTACCAGGAGATAGAGTCATAGAATAAATGTTACAAACAGTACCAAAACAAACTTCTATCTGCTGATAACCACTTGAGTAAGGATGATATGAAAAATGGCTTGAATTTGTGAAAGTCAAATAGCCTGATGTAGCACTAGCATCTAAAATTAAATTTTGCAACTCATTAGATGGAATCAAATTACTCAATGCATCAAAATAAGTCAAGTTAAATTCAATAACATCATCAACGTTAAAGTTCGAATTAAGTGTTGAAACGGTTAATGAATTAATTTTAGAAGTTCTAACTTCAAACATCGGTCGCTTTTCTTCAATACTTGAATCACTTGAATATACTGTCAAGTGGCCATCATACTGGCCACCTGTACTAAGTGCCTCACTGATAATTATTAAGTCGATTATTCCATTAGTTGCAACATTTGGAATATTGAAAGAAAAAGTAATATTTTGATTAATACCAGTAAAAGTGTGAGAATCAAGTGGTGTTGCAACATAATCAACTCCACTAACTAAATTACCAGTTGAAAGGGAGTTATTCCATGTAGCATCATATTCATTTAATCCTGGTATTAACAATTGATGAAGATCTAAGTCAATATGATATGCACCACCGGTTAAGTCCCATGTTTCTAAAAATAATGTAAGGTTAATCGAATGGAAGGAATGACTTTGGTTGAAAGGTATTTGTGACAAGTCTAATGATATTACACCATGACATTTAGACTGCACTATACCATGACAGCCTTCACCTAAAACCATGGAAGGGTTAGTACCATAATTTGAATCAACATAAGCGTCACTCAATCCAAAATCTTGAACATTTACATGGAATAAATTGGGCACTTCTACACTATCTTGAACAACATAATTGTATGTTCCATCATTGGCAAATGAATGGTTGGGATCACCAATTGCAAATGTTGACATTTGTGAAGCAGGACCTGGTATTCCTTGATTAAAAGATTGAACCCACCAAGAATAAGTCTCACCTGCTTGGAAAGGTAAAATGTTAGAAAAGGAATTTCCAGATATTAGATTTGATGTGCCAGAGTCATATCTTTGAACTAAATCTTGAGAATCTCTGATAAATAATGAATAATCCGTTGCTCCTACACTGTTAGCCCATGACAGAGTTAGATATTGTTTTGCCGCGATTGTGTCACCTGTGGTATCATACATTATACTACCATCTAATGGTGAAATAAGTACAGTTTGCGAAGGCGGAATTAGTCCATTTGTATTGATAAAATAATCCAAGGTAAGTATTGGTGGGAATGTCGAATCTGAACTCAAGAACTTGATGTAAGAGGATGATGCTTGATTAGATTTGAGAATTATCGATATAGACTTATTTTGATTTGCAAGATTACTTTGAATAAGTGATGTCAAATCAAATTCAATGTATCCATTTGAACCTTGAAGAATTGAAGTTCTAGTAATCTCTGTTGTCGAGCAAGTTGGTGAATTTTGAAAAGTAACTAAGTTTTCGTCAAATGAATCACAGGCAAAAGCCGAAATTGAAAAAGATCCACCCAATATTGATGATGAAGAAATCATCAAATTCAACTTAGCAGAGGTAGCGGTTAACAAAGAAGGCAATGCTACTTCTGACAAATTAAGTTCAAGTAGTGCAAAATTTTCTGCCATCAAATTTGAATCATAACCCACCTCTAGAATATTACTACCTCCTTGATTGGCAGGCACTTGAGCATTGATTGTAGAATCTGAAAAATGTGGCAATGAACCTGTATTTTCGAATATAGAATCACGATAAAAATCTATTGAATAATTACCATTATTGATTATTGTACCAACTTCTTCCGATGTACGATATTTGAAAATATTACTATAATCTCCTAAGCGATAATCTTGATTTGCTCCAATCATCCAATAATTCCACTTGTCGCCTTTAGCTGAATTTTGTGTAGTATCCATAGTGAATAAATTATTTGCTGAATCCCATGTAAAAGATGTTGGTAGTGAATCAGTAGATACACAATTAAGCCAACGTATATCATCACCGTGACATAAATTGAATGAAGTAATATTTGAATCAACTGTATTATATGAGAAATCAACCTCATCTACCCCGGATGGCCGATCAGAACTAACATTCCAAAGGGTTGTTGAATCAACTGGTGAAATTAATGTAGGAATTGATGGCAACCATGAATTAATGGTTCGGTATTTTATCTCCAAAGTTGGCCTTAGATTGAAATTTGGATTTTCACTATCTGCAAATAGATAATTACCTTCGACAAATCCTGTAGACGAAAATTTAGTTTCTGGCTGTAGTAAAAATGAAAAATCATCATCTTGATTATTTAATGAACTCTGCACAATCCTAGTGACATCCCAAGAATAAGAGCCTACTGAATTAACTTCGACTAAATCAGTTGGAATATCTGAATCATCGCCTCTAAGTGCACCTTGATTGATCCAGTTTCCATTACCTGGTGATGACCATGTTGATTGTTCATCCCAATCTGTTAGTAACTCCGAAGATGAAATATAAACTGTTCCAGAGCCAGAAAGTGAATTTAGGGAAAGATTTGCATACATCACATCATATGATGGTGGAAGTTGTAATGAAGACAGGTTAAAGGAAATAGCAGCGGTTGATGATGAGGTATTAGCGCTTAAAATAGAACTACTACCGATGGATAAGTTTTGGCTATTGTAAGAATTCAATGGCCCTCCTTGGTCAAAGTAAGTATCTTCGGTTATACTTGGATAATTTTGACTATTAATGGCTAATCCTTCAGAAACTGTCAAGACTGCATCAGTTGAGTTTATTTCGTAACCCAAAGCATCGGGCAAAACATATGATGAAAAATTTCCTATTTCCCCAAGACTGTTAGAAAAGATTGGTTGAACTGCCCAATAAATTTGATTTCCATAACTAATATCTGTTGAAGGAGAAAAAGATAAAGAATTGATATCAAAATAACTACTATCAATTCTAGAATCAAAAACCCAAACCTCAGATAAATCATCATTTAAATCAGTGTCAAATATTATTCGATAATCATCCGGCTGTAAGCCTTGAGAATTAGGCCAAATCCAAGTAAATGTCGGCCGCAAATCTGGCATTAAAGCATGCGAAGATATATCCCAAAGGATAGAATTGTTTTGGGGTGAATTAGGGATTGGCTGATTATTGCTAATATTAACTAATCCTCTTTTCCAAGTGAAATTCAAAAATGGCTGGTTTTGTTGAGCATCAATAGTATTAAAAATTGCCAAAGTACCATCATTCAATGCTTCAGAATAAATCATTAGGGATATTGAAGAATTATTATTTTTCAAAGTATCTTGAACTATTTCAGTTATATCCCAACTATTCCATCCAGGTTGATGAGGTTTTACATCGACAACATGCCCAATGTCGAAGTTTTCTCCACGACCACCTAATTCAGTCCAATTATTTACTCCATCATAGGTTATTGAAGTTGCATTGTTTGACCAAGGTCTAAGAACTTCTCTAACTGCGAGCATATCATCATTTGATTGAGAGTTACTCGAATACAAATTTAATTCCACATTGCTTGCTGTAGCATTAGCCAAAATAAGTTCTTGAGGTAAATTTAATTTTATAAATGCTGATGAATAATTCCCTAACGCGTTTCTACCAACTTCCATTTGTGAATCAATAGAAGTATTAATCGCAAAATTCACCCCATCTGTCAGATATAAATCTTCAAATTTTGGGACATCAAATTGGGGAAATATGGAATTATCTGACAGAGTAAAATTGACGGTATCATTGTCCACATAAAATGTATCCATATGTGGCACAAGTAATGAATTTTCAACAGACCAATTACCTAATTGGAAGGTGGTAGATAAAGTTCTAACTCGCCAGTACCATTTTTGTCCATCAGCTAAATCAACATCAAGTGAATAAGTGTTTTTTTGTAAATCAAAACCAATATCATTCCATGAATTGCGAGAAATCTTATTTGCCGAGTCAAAATTTGCCGAGGTATCAATCTCAAAAGCAATTCCGTAAACAGGAACTATATTTGCATCAATCCATTCAAAGGTAGGTTTTGTTAATGATGTCAAATTAAATCCTGGACCGAAAGACCATGAATCATTACTTGGTGAGATTAGAGATGGCGATGATGGCAATTCATTAGAGCCAGGTACATATGTCAATGATAATAATGGGCGGTCATTTTGATTACTACTGAGGCTACCATCAAATGTGATAAGTTGATTATTTACATTTGCGGAAGTAATTTCGATGATAAACTTAACAGAATCTGAATTTCTTACTGATTGTTGTACACTTTGAGTTACATTCCAACTATTCTGTTGGTTTGGTTGAATGTTTTGAACTGTATCTAATAAACTACCTCTATCCGATCCTTGCACACCTGGTGAATCCCAAAGTGTAGTTGAATTCATACTATTCCATGTAACTGCAAATCTATCCCAATCATTATTTACCTCGAAAACTGATACTGACGGATTGTTGGCAACTATATTATTTTGGGTACTCAGTAATAGTTGGGAATTAACTATTGCAAGACCGGGAGGTAATTCATAAAGTGAAATATCGCAATGAAACAGACCAATAGTTGTGATAATAGAACTCTCTCTAAGTCCGATTGATTGAGAGCCAAAACCATTACTATCGGGAAATCTTTTGTTTACAATTACGTCATGACAATCTGGTTGATTTGCATGTTCTTCTGCACCAGAATAAATTTCCAATTTGTATGTATCATTACCAAGCCATTGTGAACTAAGTGAACTGATTAAGAAACTAGAGTATGAAAAACTGCTCTTTTTCAAATCACCATCTATGCTTTGCATTCTCCAATAGTAAATAGTGCCATTGTCAAGAGGGTTTGATTTATACGGAATTGACAGGATACCATCATCAAAATCTATTGAATTATTTATGTCTAAAGATGAATAAATTATGTTCCTAAATAATGAATCATTAGAAAGTTCAAAGTACATTGAATAATCTAAATTTGAATTGTTGTCCCAATTAAAGTCTGGCCTAGTATTTCCTGTAATGTTATGTCCGTTGACTAACCAAACTGCTTTTCCATCAATTGGGGAAGTCAATACAGGCTGCATTATTGTTGAATTATTTGTCCAACTATATGTTATCGAAATTAAAGGCTGATTGATTTGAGAATCTTTGGAATAAAATTCAATGAATTCGGAATTTAAACTATAAGAATCACCGTATACACCTGCAATCAATGCTAAATTCAAAGCTCCTGCAGTCAAGCTATTTTTACGATTTTGCAAATTGGTAGAAATATCAAATTCTTTACTGGTTTCGGAATTTGAGATGGAGATATTTTGGTCCAATGAGTAACTAAGATAATCAGTTCCACCATTTGTCCAAACTTTGAATTGATTAGCAAGAGACCAAGTCGCTTGGGATTCATTCCATTCTGAACCGATGGTTTCATGAAGAGATAAATTAAGATCGTTTACTGAACTATTTTGTATGGAGAGGTTTAGATCGGCATCAATTATTGTTGCGTTTGAGGACAAACCAATGAAATCAGTAAAGATTCTATAGTGCGACATTGAATAGGATTGACCTGTTGAAACAGAGGTATTATTAGCGAGCCCTTGAGGAACATAAAGACCTTCTTTTACCGAACCATCTTCAATTAAATTTACACCAGCAAAGTCAAACATGTCATTAGTCAAATTAATTGTTGCGGTACCATCTCCATTATCTATAGTTTGATAATCCGGCAATATGAAATAGCTTTCAGTCCAATTTCCCGCAAGGAATGATGCGCCGATTGAACGATATCGATAATGAATCGAAGAATTAACGGAAAAGCTATCTGATAAAGGAATTTTATATTCTCCTGCAGTAGAATTTTGGACAAATGGGTCTGAGGAGGTAGAGTATGTCCACAAATTTGAATTTGAGTCATAAAAATTAGGACTAGTAGAAAATTGAAAATCAACATTACTACCTGTTAAATTAGAATAAGAAATCGTAGGGTTAAGTTCAGATTGGATGAGAAAATCATCGCTAATTAATACTCCACCATCATCAAAAAATAAGCCATCAACATAGCTTGGAAGCCCATATTGCCCCTTAATTGATTCAATAACTAATACTGGCGGATTTGAAGAACTTGAACTGTAACATTCATGCATACCATTTTGAGTAGCAATTAACAAATCTAATATTGAATTATTATCTATGACTGCAGATTGTAGCAAATGTGTAACATTGAGTTCATATTTTTCAAACGTTTGATTATTACCAAGTACATTGGTTGCAGGAGGCTCCCAAGAGGTGCGATCATTTAGAGAATCGGCACCTGGTTGTGACCAAGAATCTGAAATACGAAAGTTATTCCAAGTAGCCTCTTGAAAGGTGATGTTTTGTGTAATGGCTGCGGGATAAAACTTACCAGGCATAGAATTTTCATTTAACTCAATAATGGCTTTACAATTAATTTCTAAATTCGCTGAAACTATCAAATCAGAGCTAGTTAATGAAATTGGAAACCTAATTACCCCTCTAGACTCATCTGTAGCATTAGTTCCAATTAAGAGATACTGAGAAAATGTTTGCGGAGTAGCTGGATCGCTTAACAAAAGGTGAGTTGTTCCGATACTTAGCTCCGAAGAAATAGCATATTCAATGGATTTTTCAAAATCAAGTTCATCTTCTGATTTATCAAACGGTAATGACAAAAAATTGGTGATTAAAAACATCACGCATAGAGTTATTGCGACCCCGACTTTTGATTTGTCATCTATATCCATCATTGGCCCCGCCTAGGAGAGGTCGTCCCCTTTTACTGTCTTTTCGCTTCAAAGTATTTGTAAACCAATAAATTCAATAAAAAAACTATCTAAATCTTGTGAACATAATGTTGAAGTGCGTCCAATGCATCGTTGTTTTATGAGCGAGTTGTGGGTAGAGAAACACCGACCACGCTCTGTCAGCGAAATTAGAGGGCAACCAGCAGTAGTACAGCGATTAACAATTTACGCTGAAAAAAAACAATTCCCACATCTTTTGTTTGCAGGACCACCCGGAACTGGTAAAACTACTGCAGCAATGGCATTAACTAAAGATGTATTTGGACAGAGTTTTCGAGATAATCTTTTAGAGATGAATGCATCTGATGAAAGAAAATTAGAAAGCATTAGGACTAAAGTAAAGCAATTTGCAAGAACCAGCCCATTTGGAGGAGCATCTTTCAAAATTATCTTCCTCGATGAGGCAGATGCATTGACAAATGATGCACAAGGAGCATTACGTAGAATTATGGAACAATATGCTGAAACATGCAGATTTATTTTATCATGCAACTATTCATCAAAAATAATTGAACCCATTCAATCACGATGTGCAGTGTTTAGATTTAGACCATTAGCAGATTCAGATGTCAATCAACAAGTTCATCATGTTGCAAAGTTAGAAGAAATTAATTTAGATGATGACGCAGCAGAAGCACTGACTAAAATTTCGCAGGGCGACCTTAGAAAAGCCTTGACTGCATTACAAGTATCAGCAGCTCTAAGCACTGATGTAACTAGAGAATTAATTTACGAGACATCAGCTACTGCGCCTCCAGAAAGTCTTCATCAATATCTAATGTCATGTCGTGATGATGGTTTTCACTCTGCAAGAAGAAGACTAAGGGAATTACTCGACAAATACGGCCTTGCTGGTACTGATTTTGTCAATCAACTTCACCGAGAGTTATACTCAGCGGATTTCCTAAGCGAAGAATCTAAACTGGATCTTACCGAATGGATGGCAGAAGTTGACTATCGATTGGTCGAGGGTGGTGGTGAACAAATCCAATTAGATGCATTAACTGCGAGATTAGTCACTCATCTGAAAATATAATCACTTTCACTTTTACTTACTGAGTCATAAAAAACCACTACTACCAAAACCACTTCGATAATTCGATGACAATTAATAGAATATTAGACGCACTTTGTTGGACACCGCTTGCCAGACCAATTAGATCGATTAGAATGCATCGAATAAATAAGATTTCAAAAGAGATACATGATCGAAGAAAAATAGATTTGCTGATTAACAGTATCGTTAGTAAACATGGCGATTTGTTATCATGATTCTGAGGATTCAATATCTTGGATTACAATCAGTTTCCAATTATAAACACGCTTGTTTTCCCAGGGATCGCCTTCTTCATTTATTGTCACCTTAATTTCGTGCGTCCCAACAGACAAATCATTCCCTAAATATATCGCAAATGGTTGATCTTCATGATGCGGGACTAAATTTGGTGCTGATTTGTTATTGGTTTTATTAGCCGCCTCGATTCGCTCCGAATTATTGATCCAGAAATAATCATCGCTATTGATTATTTGAGTAGTGGTTTGATGAGTCAACTCAACTACAACTTCAGCCCCGTCAGAATTAACATTATCAGCTAGAGCAAATAATAACCAAACCTCACCAGTTAAACTACTATCATCTGGCACCACCCATTCGATTATTCCATCTTTACTGGAATCCTCATTGAAAAGCAAAACATCTCCATTATCAGTTGCTATGGCCCAATGACTAGCAAGTTTAGGAGCCACTATATCACCCATGGGAGGATTAACCAGTAAAAATGACATTGCTAAAAAGGTAAAAGTGTGCAAAAACCCGGCCTTGAACCATGTACCTTTACCATAAAATTCTTGAAATGATTTGGGCATTACCATTCGATGGATTTGGGGGATCAAAATAATCATACTCAACGGCATTAAATACAAAATATCTGATTTTTCCGGAGAAGTATTTGGCATCAAAACAAAACGCATCATTAAAGACACAATTATTGCGTATGAAATTACCAACCACATTGAAGCAGTATCGGCTCTCTCTTTTTTGACATGCTTTACCGGATCAAATGGCTCTATTCCTAAATTGGCACCGCTTCTTCTTACTTTTCGATCCTCACTAGCAGCGCCTGCTCTTTGTCTTCGCTCTGCTGCAGCCGCAGCCATTGCGGTTTGGAGGTCGACCATGACCCCTCGGAAGGCTGAGAGTGCATGAATGCTACGGATGGAAATTTGTTTGATTAACAATAATTTTGTTCACATTATCCGCATTGTTCAAAGAGTAAGTGGCTCACGACCAGTTAGGCCGGGGTGGCGTAGTTGGTGGCGCGTCGGACTCATAGGGCAGCCTACAAGGCATTCGTATGACGTGCAACCCTTGCGGTGTCTGAGACATCCGAAGGTCGCGG
>MDSV01216519.1_pt1 | contig 29453 bp, 32 predicted proteins | sample 810851 | NCBI WGS metagenome assembly MDSV01 (sample SAMN05326640, study PRJNA326480) | marine metagenome | isolation source: seawater | place: Atlantic Ocean: North East | collected 2012 | reverse complement strand
GAATTGCATAATTTTTATATCCCAGCCGGTGGTGATGAACCTGATCCAGTGATAAACCCAAAATTTGATCATAAACTCAAGTCACTTGATTTTATAAAAGATTGGTTTGCCAAAAATCGTGATCCCAAAAAACCAATGATAGCAGTGGGTGATTTTAATATTGCGCCATTAGAGCATGATGTGTGGTCGCATAAGCAGTTATTAAATGTGGTGTCTCATACACCCATAGAAGTAGAAAAATTATCTGCTATGCAAGATTCATTAGGCTGGATTGATGTGCCGCGTTATTTTGTGCCTGAGCAAGAGAAGCTTTATAGTTGGTGGAGTTATCGTAACAGAGATTGGAAAAAATCCAACCGTGGCAGGCGTCTTGATCACATTTGGATTACAGAGCCATTAAAAGATCGGTTGAAGTCACATGTTATTTTAAGTCACATGCGTGATTTTCAAAAGCCATCCGACCATGTTCCGGTAGTAATGGAACTTGAAAAAATTGCTGAAGCAGGGTAATCAGGTACATGCTAATCGTGAAAGCCCTAGGGGCGTTTGCTTGTCGCGCCGCAGCGCATTAGCGCGAAGGCATAAACGAAATACCATTTCTTTGAAAAAGAAAGAGGTATAGTGATATTTTAAGGGTTCAACTATGGTTGCTAATTTGTATAAACGTGTTGTGTTTGATAATCCTACGTGGGTTATTGTGGCGTATACGATGTTACTATGTACGGCATTATGGCAGGCAACAAATTTTCGTCTTGATGCTTCATCAGAGACATTGGTCCTAGAAAATGATGCAGCGCTTGCATATTATCGTACAGTAAGAGAACGTTATGGCTCTGATGACTATTTGATTGTTACCTATACTCCCAAAGAAAATTTATTTAAACAGTTGGTACTGGACGACCTGAAAGACTTAAGGGATGCCTTCAAGGCGCACCCACAGGTACAGTCGGTAGTTTCAATTCTTGATGTTCCACTTATTAACAGCCCGCCAGTAAGTTTGAGTGAATTATCAGAGGCCGTGCCTACGATTGATAACATGAATGTGGATATGTCAATGGTCAAAAGCGAGCTTACCACCAGCCCGCTTTACTCGAATGCTCTTATTAGTCAAGATGCTAGCACCACAGCTATTTTGGTTACGTTAAAGGCGCCACCAAGTGACTTAACCAAACAAGAGTTAGTTTCTTTTCAGCAAGATCAGATCAAAGAAATTCGTCATATTATGAAGCCGCATTATAATAATGCGGAGTTGTTTTTAGGTGGGATTCCGATGATTGTTGCGGACTCTATCAGTTTCATTGAGCATGACTTAGTAGTGTTCGGAGCGGGAGTCGCTGGGATGATCGTTATATTATTATGGCTAGCGTTTCGTCAGAAGCGTTGGGTGGTACTGCCATTAATTAATTGTTTTGCTACGTGCACATTGCTGATGGGATTCTTAGGTGCTACGGACTGGCCCGCTACGGTAGTGTCATCTAATTTCGTTGCTATTTTATTGATCATTACGTTGTCGTTAACCGTACATTTAATAGTGAATTTTCGTGAGCTACAGCAACAAAATCAAGATGCGGATGCTAAGGCGTTGGTTGTAATGATGGTAGAGCATATGGCGACTCCTTGTTTTTATATGTCCATTACGACTATTGTTGCATTTAGCTCCCTTATTTTTAGTGATATTCGGCCAGTAATTGATTTTGGCTGGATGATGAGTATTGGTATTGTTATTGCATTTATTAGTGTGTTTACGTTCTTTCCGGCCATGTTATTAATACTACCAGCGGCGCGTAGTGTTTTATTAAAAGATATGACAGCTAAAATAACACAATGTTTTGCACGTATTTCATTGGATTATCAAAAAGCGGTTATGACCGTATTTGTGATGATTTTGGTGGTGAGTTGTTTTGGTCTGAATAAACTTACCGTAGAGAATCGTTTTATTGATTATTATAAAGATCATACAGAAATCTATCGAGGTATGGAGCGTATAGATCTGGCGCTTGGAGGGACGACCCCTCTGGAGGTGATTGTAGATGCGCCAAGTGATTTTGTACCTCAGCCTGTATCTGAAAAAGATAAAGACTCCAGTGGGGCTAAAATAGCAAATGGATACTGGTTTAATAGTTTTATGCTTGAAGATGTTGCAGACATGCATGCATTCTTGGATGAGCTTCCTCAAACAGGTAAGGTGATGTCATTAGATACTACCATGCAAATGCTTTCTAGTTTGAAGGACCAAGATCCAATAGATAGTTTTTACTTAGCACTTTTGTATCAGGAGCTTCCCGATCAGTTGAGGCAAGTGTTATTTGATCCGTATATTTCAGACGATGGCAATCAATTGCGGTATAGCATTAGGGTTTATGAGTCTGATAAATCACTCAAGCGTTCGGAGCTGATTAAGCAAATAGAGACGCACTTGGTGGATGAAATTGGTTTGGATCAAGATCAGGTGAATGTCAGTGGTATGATGGTGTTGTATAATCATTTGCTACAAAGCTTGTTTGACTCTCAAATCAAGACCATTGGTGTGGTGTTCTTTGCCATCTTCCTTATGTTCTTAGTGCTTTTCCGTGATATAAAAATTGCCATCATTGCCATCATACCCAATATTTTTGCGTCCTCTACGGTACTTGGAATTATGGGATGGGCGGGCATTCCTATGGATATTATGACCATTACTATTGCAGCGATATGTATTGGTATGGCAGTTGATAATACCATTCATTACATTCATCGTTATCGTAAAGAATTTGCCAAAGATAAAGACGAGCATGCTGCGGCTGAACGTTCGCATGCCACTATTGGTAGGGCGATGTACTACACTACGATGACGATTAGTATTGGTTTTTCAATCTTAGTATTCTCTAATTTTGTTCCCACTATTTATTTTGGTATATTAACTGCTGCAGCAATGTTAGTTGCTTTGGCTGCAGACATGACATTACTTCCTGTATTACTGATGTGGTTGAAGCCATTAAAGCGCTAAAACAAAGATTGTTTGGTCAACGGTTTGTCTAAAAGCAAAGGCTTTTTGACAGGGAGTAAAGAACCTCTTTGACAATCGTTGATTAGTTTGCTATATCCGCAAACCCTTGTGCGTAAACCTTTTTTTTAAGTGAGTTAGCCAATGAAACTCATTGCCGGAAATAGTAATATTCCTCTTGCTAAAGATATAGCCCGTTATCTTGATATTGAACTGACAGAAGCGGTCGTTAAGCGTTTTGCTGATAACGAAGTATTTGTTGAGATTCTTGAGAATATGCGTGGTGAGGATGTGTTTATTATTCAGCCAACCTCGTTCCCCGCAAATGATAATATTATGGAACTATTGGTAATTATAGATGCGTTGAAACGTTCTTCGGCCAAGCGCATTACCGCGGTATTGCCGTATTATGGTTATGCCCGCCAGGACAGAAAACCAGGCCCGCGTACGCCAATTTCGGCTAAATTGGTTGCTAATATCATTACTACTGCGGGTGCAGATAGGGTGCTAACGGTTGATTTACATGCAGGTCAGATTCAAGGGTTCTTTGATATTCCATTGGATAATTTATATGCAGAGCCGGTATTTACCAAAGATATTAAAGAAAAATTCAACGGCGATAGCGCGGTAGTGGTGTCTCCAGATGTTGGTGGTGTGGTGCGTGCTAGGGCGTATGCCAAGCGTATAGATGCCACATTGGCTATTATCGATAAGCGTCGTGAGAAGGCTGGTGTATCAGAAGTGATGCATATTGTGGGACAAGTTGAAGGAAAAGATTGCATTATTGTTGATGATATAGTAGATTCCGCCGGAACCTTGTGCAATGCTGCCAAGGCGCTAATAGATAATGGCGCAAATTCGGTGCATGCATATATCACTCATGGGGTGCTTTCAGGTAAGGCGTTGGAGAGGATTTCTAACTCTGCATTGACCAATGTGGTCATTACAGATAGCATTTGCCCCACTGACGCTGTTAAAGAGACCAGCAAGGTTCGGGTTATTTCAATCGCACCGCTTTTGGCAGAGGCGATTAAACGTATTTGGCAAGAAACTTCGGTTTCGAGCTTGTTTGATTAATTTTAAGCGCTAGTATTCGTATACTATAGCAAGACATAAGGTTTTAAGGGAGTTTAAACATGTCTGAGGCCGTAACATTGAAAGCGGAAAAACGTGAAGGTGCTGGTAAAGGTGCTGCACGTAGTTTAAGAAGAGAAGGTCAGGTGCCTGCTATTATTTATGGCGGTAAAGGCGATGAGATTCGTATCTCGACCGGACAAAAAGAATTAGTAAAAGAATATGAGCGTGGCCATTTTACCTCTAAAGTGATTGAGTTAGAAGTGGCAGGTAAGAAAGAGCGCGTGTTGCCACGTCAAATTCAGCTTCATCCAGTTACGGATGTGCCGTTACATGTTGATTTTATGCGTGTAACTGAGAAAACTAAAATTGTTGTACAAGTTCCAGTACGTTTTCTTAATGCCGATAAATCGCCTGGTATCAAGCGTGGTGGTGTTCTAAACGTAGTACGTCGTGACATTGAACTTCTTTGTACAGCTGCGAATATTCCATCTGAGATTGTTGCAGACCTAGACGGTATGCAAATTGGAGAAAGTGTTCACGTTAGTTCAGTTTCGATTCCTGAAGGTGCTGTTCCCACAATTACTGATCGTGATTTTACCATTGCAACTATTGTTGGACGTGGTGCTGCAAAAGCAGCAACTGCTGAAGGTGAAGAAGAAGGTGATGATGAAGAAGGCGAAGAGGGTGATGCTACTGCCGAAGGTGAAGACGGAGCTGACTCTGAAGGTGGTGAAGGCTAATCACTGATTGTTTTAGAGCCACTGTTACCTTTAAAGGATGACAGCATCATGTTTTTATTAGTAGGACTAGGTAATCCAGGTAAGGACTATGCATCAACACGCCACAATGTTGGCTATATGGTGGTTGATGCAATATGTCAGTCTTATGGCTTACCGATGCCTGAAAATAAGAAATTCCAAAGCTTGTGTACTACCGGCATGATTGGCACATTTAAAGTGTTACTCATCAAACCAACTACCTTTATGAACTTATCTGGTAAGGCGGTGCAGGCTGCCATGGCTTACTATAAAATACCTCTTGATCATGTGGTTGTTTTTCAAGATGAGCTTGATATTGCAACGGGACAGGTAAAGGTAAAAGTCGGAGGAGGTTCTGCCGGTCATAATGGCATTAAAGATATCGACAAGCATATCGGTAAAAATTACACGCGTGTGCGAGTTGGTATTGACCACCCAGGACACAAAGATGATGTTAGTGACTATGTATTACATACGTTTAGTAAGGCTGAATTGCCAAAAATAGAAAAAGCATGTGATGCAATTGCCAGTTCCATAGAGGATCTTTTAGGTGGTGATGACTCAGAATTTATGGCCAAGTGCGTTTAATCAATAGTTAAAATAGGAATCGGATATGGGATTTAATTGTGGAATTGTAGGTCTACCAAACGTTGGTAAATCAACATTATTTAACGCACTGACACAAACTGCCGCTGCACAAGCTGCGAATTATCCCTTTTGTACGATTGAACCCAATACCGGACGAGTGAATGTTCCTGATCAGCGGTTACAAACACTAGCAACATTGGCGGGTTCTGCTGAAACTCTATTTACGCAACTAGAATTTGTTGATATTGCCGGACTTGTGAAAGGTGCAAGTAAAGGTGAAGGGTTAGGAAATCAATTCTTGTCCCATATTAGGTTGGTTGATGCCATTGTTCATGTGGTACGTTGTTTTGAAGATGGAGACATTACACATGTAGAAGGCTCTGTGGATCCGCTGCGTGATGCAGATATTATTGAAACAGAATTGATGCTGGCAGACCTTGAAAGCTTAGAAAAACGTGTTTCTAATCTTGAACGGAAAGTTAGAGGTCAGGATAAAGACGCAAAAGCTGAATTAGAGTTGGTAGAAGAAGCAATATCGGTACTATCGGACGGTAAGCCTGCAAGAGTATTGATATCCGATGATAAGGATAAAAATAAGGCACTTAGAAATCTTCAGCTTATTACAACCAAGCCAATGATGTATGTCTGTAATGTGAGTGAAGATGATGCCCTAGAAGGTAATGAGTATACCAAGAAGGTTCAGGAAAGGGCGGAAGCTGAAGGTTCAAAAGCTATTATTATTTCAGCAAAAATTGAAGAAGAAATAGCATCGTTGGATTCAGATGAAGAAAAACAAGAGTTTTTGGAAACATTAGGTTTATCTGAAACTGGTTTGGCTCGTATTATTAAAGAAGGTTATGCGTTGCTTAATTTAATTACGTATTTTACGGCAGGGCCTAAAGAGGCGCGTGCCTGGACCATTAGAAAAGGAACCTTAGCACCTGGCGCTGCAGGCGTGATTCATACCGATTTCGAAAAAGGGTTTATCAGGGCCGAAACAACTGCTTATGATGATTATGTGGCATGTGGAGGCGAGCAAGGTGCTAAAGAGAAGGGAAAAATGCGTCTTGAGGGTAAGGAATATGTTGTGCAAGATGGAGATATATTGCTTTTCCGCTTCAATGTGTAGTAAAATGGTACTATGGTAGGGGTAACCGATAATGTAACAGATAGGGTGCATGAATGGCGTTACACAAATACCTCAATCCCAAAAAACTTATGCCTAAAAGTAAGATGACCTGGTTCATCATAGCATTTGCAGTTTATGCATTGCTTTATTGGGAAGACAGCACCGTTTCCAATAATCCTAAAGACAGTGATTATGGGTTTGAGTTTAAATTTTCCCAAGAAACATCACAATTTCTTGAAGCTCCTGCTGAAGCGGTGATTAATCAAATGCGTCAAACCCGTACAGGGCGGGCGGTCATTGAGGCAGTTATCAGTGAATCAGTGAAAGATGAATATGGCGATCTGGATTTTTCAACACTCGCTAGTCAACAGTCGCAACAAGTTCTGACATTTGACAGGCAGAAGGGAGAGGGCAATATTGCCTATTGTGGCAGTAAAGTGAAGGTGCACACAGAGTCGTTTCTAGAGCAGCATATAAAATTTGATAGTACGCGTGATGGTGATATCCCAATGGAGTTTAAGATTGGTGAAGGCAAAGTAATTCCTGGTCTGGAACGTGGTGTTATTGGCATGCGAAAAGGTGGAAAACGCAAAATAGTAGTGCCTGCAGAGCTTGCGTATGGCCATCCAGATTTTCAAAGCAATTTCTTACCAAAAGACAAGCCTATTGTTGTAGAAGTAGAGTTGCTTGAATTGGATAATGAAGTAAATATTAATAAAGCACCTATTATTGAGGATATAGTAAAAGGGCTTGGCGAGCAGATTTCATGTGCTGATACAGTAAAAATAAGTTACAAATTAGGGTATCAAGATGGCCAGCATATTAAAATAACTGATCCCAGAGTAATACAATTTACCATTGGTAAGGGACAAGTACCTGTTGGTTTAGAACAAGGTGTCATTGGAATGCTTCCGGGAGGTACGCGTGGTTTGGTGCTAGATCCCTCGATTCAATTGACGTCAGGTAATCATGTTTCGAAACTTATTCCTGAGACTGAACTTTTCCCAATTGTACCAATGGTGACGTTTGAGGTTGAGCTATTGGCAAAACAATAATGCTGCATTATCAATAATTCTCTTCAGCCAAGCGTGCCTGGAATGCGACATCGCTACTAAGAGTAAAAAAGGTTCCAAACAACATGATCTGGATAGTGATCAGTCTGACAGCTGCGTTTTTACAAGCCATTAGAAGTGGTTTGCAAAAATCATTAAATGCACACATGCCGCCTGAGATGGTGGTATGGACGCGTTTTATATTTGGATTACCCCTTGCAGCACTATATGTAGGCGGATTGATTGTTGCGGATAATATGATACCTGACACTTCTGCGTTATTTTTCCTGTTATGCTTTATGGCAGGTATCTTACAAATTATCGGGAATTTGTGTTTAGTTCAGCTATTTAAGCGCCGTAATTTTGTAATTGGTGTGACATATACCAAAGTGGAAGCATTATTGAGTGCTGCAATTGCTGCAATTATCTTTGCAGAATATGTTAGTTGGCTCGGTTTGGTAGCAATTATTATTAGCTTATTGGGTATTGTAATTATTACAATTGCAGAGCAACATATAGAGCCATTATCGCTTTTCACGCGGCTTGCTTCGCCATCAGTATTTTTGGGTTTTGCTGCGGGGCTTTGTTATGCTTTTACGGGAGTATTTATTAGACAGGCAAGCATTGGTCTGCCTACAAACAGTATTTTGATGAGTTCTGCTCTAACACTATTAACCATGATTTTGATACAGTCCACTATCTTGGGAATATGGGTCCTGTATCGTTACAGCGGTGTTCAACAAACAATCAAGGCCAATTTAAGAAAGAGTGTTACGGTGGGGGGTGTGGCAACACTTACGTCCATATGTTGGTTTACAGCATTTACCATGGTGCCAGCATCCTATGTAAATGTGGTTGGTCAGACCGAAATTATCTTTTCATTATTGATGACGCATGCGCTTTTTAAGGAGTCCACCAATAAACTTGAATATATTGGCATTATTATGGTACTGGTTGGTGTGGTAACGATGGCGTTTGTATAAGTTGAAGGCCCAGATGTATAAGAATTGTATTAGTGTGGGCGTGTTATAAATAAAGAAGAATAAGTATGGTTAAGCCCAAACTATGGTTTATTGTAGGTGCTAGTGGTAGTGGTAAATCTGCATGTATGCCTGAACTTAAAAAAAAACTACAAGATTATTGGGTTGTTGATTTTGATGATATTGGCGTTCCTGAAAATGCCGATACTGCATGGCGCCAAGAGGCAACGCAGTTATGGCTTCAACAATATTTAGAGCAAGATAAGCCAATGGTGATACTGGGAGGGATAGTTCCTGGTGAAGTGATTTCTTGTCCGTCTTTTGATAAGTTAAGCGATGCTATTGGTTTGTGTTTTCTTGATTGTGCAGCGTATGTACGGGTTGATCGACTAAAAGCGCGTGGTGATCAGCAGGTGGGGCAGTCTATACTCAACTGGGCATCGTGGCTAAGCATGCATCTTAATGACCCACAATGGGAACAACATGTTATTAAAGACAATGCGTGGCGTGGTATGAATTTTTCTATGCTTGAAAAGATTACTGCATGGGAGTCATGTTTTAGCGTTATAAGCACGATTGATACCACCAATCTGACAATCTCAGATGTTTGCGAAGAGTTATCAAGCACCATTTTGATAGGTTGCACGGATGGACCGCATATCGTCTATAAAAAAGAATTAGAAAATCAGCATAGAGCGCAGGTTTTTGCCCTCCTGAGAAAAAATGCCAAAGATCAATTAGGTCTGACCTTTGAAAATAATGGTCCATTTTCATTTGTGCTATTAAATAACCAATACCAAGCCCAGGCCTATATTGAAGGATACTGTTATTATGGGTGTTGTTACGTTGATTTATTGGCAGTAGAGTCACATGCTAGGGGTCAGGGTTTTGGAAGCCAATTATTAGCCAAGGCAGAGCAATTAGCCAAAGAGCGTCAATGTTTGTTCGTTGCACTCAGTACAATGAGTTTTGAGGCAAGGCCATTTTATGAAAAGCATGGTTATGCCACTGAATTTATTCGCGATGGTTTTGATAAAGGCGCACACATGTATTTTATGAAGAAGCAATTATGACAATTATATTTAGAGATGCCAACTTAGAAAATGCCCAGGAACTAGCAACAATTCAAGCAATGCTAAGGGAGTATTTTTCAGATATTGCAATTCCATCAGATGACCCTAAGACGTCGTTTATTGAAGAAATTGCTACATTATATCAACCTCCAAACGTAGCACTTGTTGCAGTAATGGATACTCACATTGCAGGGTGCGTGTTTTTAAAAGAAATAGATCAGGAATATGCTGAGATTCAGCAGCTTTATGTATCACATGCTGCACGCGGAAAAAATATTGGGCAACAACTTTTAGAAGTACTGATTTTAAGAGGGTTCAGGACGTATCAGTATTTAAGACTAGATACCAAGCATGATTTAGAACCTGCTATTGCACTGTATCGTAAATTAGGGTTTTATGAAATTGAGCGTTATAATAATAATCCATTTGCTCAATTATTTTTTGAGCTTGATAAGTCATCAAGGCAGTTTAGTAAGCGGGATTGCCCGAAGGTTGTTTGAACAAAATACTATTTCTTTAAAATTGAAATGGTTATGTTTGATAAGTTGTTTAATGAGGGTGTTCTTCTTCAGGTAAAAAACCGCCTGCTTGCATGTTCCACATGCGGGCATAATGACCATTGTGATGAATTAATTGTTCATGGCTCCCATCTTCAATAATATGTCCGTTATCGAAGACCAAAATACGATCCATTTCCGATAAAGTTGAAAGGCGGTGAGCAATTACAATGGTAGTGCGCCCACTCATTAACTCATGCAGGCCGTGCTGAATATGTTTTTCTGTTACCGAATCAAGGGCTGAAGTTGCCTCGTCCAATATAACAATCGGGGCATTCTTAAGTATTGCCCTGGCAATGGCAATGCGCTGACGTTGTCCGCCAGAAAGCTTAATGCCGCGTTCTCCAACCAACGATGCATAGCCATCGGGTAATTGTTCAATAAATTCATGGCAATGGGCTTGTTTGGAGGCTTGAATGACTTCATCATCCGTAGCAGTAAGTTTTCCATAGCGAATATTTTCCATCAAGCTACGATGAAAAAGGCTTGTATCTTGTGGGATCATGGAAATGTGTTGGCGAAGGCTATCTTGAGTTACATCTTGTATATTTTGAGAGTCAATGGTGATGGAGCCAGACTCAACATCAAAGAAGCGCATGATTAAATTAATGAATGTACTTTTTCCCGACCCAGAAAATCCTACTAACCCAACTTTTTCACCTGGATTAATGAGAATATTTTTATTTTCAAAAAGGGTATTGTTTTTGTTGTAATGGAAGGTAACATTATTAAATTCGATGCTTCCATTCTTCACCGTTAAGGGTTTAGCACCGGGACGGTCTGTAATGTCATGGGGTGCTGTAATTATGGTAAGTGCCTGAGAACATTTGCCAATATGTTCAGCAAACTCAACAAATTGACTCGCGATGTACCATAGATTAAAAAGCTTCGCAATAGAGAGACTAATAACAAATGCAAAGTCTCCCGCAGTGACTAAGCCTTTGCTGTACATATGAATAAGGCCAAACATCATTGCTGACAAGAGTATAATAATACTCACGTCAAAAATAATATGCATATGAAGAATGCGTCGCTGCATAGCCCTGCTCTTTAGTACCACATCGTCGACGGCAGTATGAATATTCTGTTGTTCTTCATTATGACGAGCGAACATTCGCATGTTCATGGCATTACTGATGGAATCGACAATCTTACCAACCAAACTTGTTTTGCTTGTTGCATATATATGGGACAATAATTGAATATTTTTTGAAAAATAGTAAGCCACGCCAATAAAGCATAGTGCCCAAATAAAAAATATGCCTGCAAATATAGGGTGAACAACAAACATTGTTATTGTTGCAACAACAAGACCTAATGTTTGTGCAAAGGCCTCATCAATGGTTCGAAGTATAGCGTTGGTTCCATCAGCCATGTCAGATATTTTGTTTGATAAGCTGCCAGCAAAGTTATTTTGGTAGTAACTATAAGAATGCCTACTTAAATATGAAAACATGCTATTTACAATATCGGCTCTAAGGCTAGGAAATAGTTGCAGTTTCATCCAATCTAGAGTGCGCATGACACATGCCATGCCAATCCACAATGCAAGATATAAAAGCGCTAAATATTTGACTGCATGAAGAATGTTTTCTTTATTTGAGTTAAGCTCAAATACACGGTCAATAATGTGTTTGAGAATAAAAGGAAGCATTGAATTAGCGAGTGCCCAATAGCAAGCAATAAAAACAAAGCCAAATAAAAAATGTTTATAAGGCTTCATAAAGTGCCACAAAAAGGGTCTTAGGCTATTTGGTATGTTGTTATCTATTGCTAATGTCATATGCTGCTAAAATATAAATATGAATTATGCGAACCACGAAAATATATGTTGTACAATGAATAAAACAGTAAAGCCCATCTTAATTATTTTTGGAGGACTTCCAGGAGCAGGAAAAACGACCCTCGCAAAAGAACTATCAAAGAAAATAGGGGCCACATACCTTCGTATTGATACTATGGAAACTGCCATAAAACAATCCTTATTAAAACCTAGCGACGTAATAGATGCAGGTTATATGGCAGGATTTGGTTTGGCAGTAGATAATCTTATGCTTGGAAACCACGTTGTAGCAGATAGTGTTAATCCTATTGAATTATCACGTCAATCCTGGAGAGATTGTGCTCTAAAAGCAAATGTACCGTTTATTGAAATTGAAGTTCTATGCTCTAATATAGATGAGCACAAACACCGAATACAAACACGTGTGAGTGATATAAAAGGGCATGTTGGTCCCACGTGGTCTCAGGTTGAGCAACGTCAGTATGAGCTGTGGAAGGATATTGATGGCATTAGGGTTGACACATCCTTATATGCTGTTGAAGAGCTTATTCACCGTATCATTATTTCCATGCAGGAGCGTCAGTGTGATAAGGAGCAATAGAGTGATTTGGTCGATAATCCCATGTCCACACTGGGTTCTCATTAGAATTGGTTCCTAAGAAGTAATCGCCCGAGAAGTCCATTTCCCATCCCATTCCAAGATAAAATGGGTTACCACCTGTATGTCCCCAGTTTTCAATAAGAAGTCCTTGTGTTCCAGGGCCTGCATTTTGAAGTACACCAGTTTCTAAAATTCCTTGTGACCCAAATGCCTCTGACATAAAGATATTTTTAGCCATTGGAAGTCGCATCCTTACATTACCTTGCCTTAAGGTACCGTAAGCATAGTGACGACAAAATGTGAAAGTGTCTTTCCAGGTTTTATAGTAGACCGGATCCTTACGAAGCACGGGATCTTGGGTGAACTCGTAAAATGCTTTATAAAAAGAGTTTGTCATGGCACCTAAACCTGATTTACAGCCATCAATCCATCCTTGTTGAAAATTAGGTGGAGCATCTTTGGGCATTTGGTCAAGCATCCAGGCTCCTGGTTTAATGAAGTCAGGGCTATGGTGACAACCACCCAATGAGAGAGCGGTTGTTAGAAATAATATGCGTATTATATGGTGTAACTTGTGTTTCATTTGCTGTTCCTATCGTATCTCATTCGGGCATAATACACATAATGGGGCCACTGAAATGGCGCCTCCACCACCTTTTCTTCCATCAAGTGCATCCCAGGTAAATCGGAAAGAATATTGCCTGCAATATGTGTAAGCGTCTTTCCAGGCCTTATAATAATTAGGGTTGTCTGCCATGGTATGGTCTTGTTTATATCCATAGAAACTTTTGTAAATTTGACGGTTCATTGTGGATAATCCGGTTTTGCAACCATCATCCCAACCTTTGGCATAATCAGGGGGAGAACCAGGAGGAGCGCTCTTGACAAGCCCATAAGGCCAAGGGGCAAACATACTATCATCACTAAAGACATTACCACGACACTGCGGTAGTACGCAGAGTATAAAGATCATGGTAATGGTTCGTATAGTGTACATAAATGATTAACTCTTACAAAAATTGTCGACGAGAATACTGCATGGTATAACGTGAGCAGTACCAAAAAGCAGTTTTCCAACCAATATAATATTCACGGTTTTGTGAATGATTAGGGTCTTGTTTAAATGTATAAAAATGGCGGATAAATGCATTTGCAGTTGCGGATATGCCGGTTTCACAGCCATCAACCCACCCTTGTTTAAATAAGGTAGGGGCATCCTCAGGGCCTTTTCTTAAGAGATCTTGCATCCAAGGTGGACCAGAACGCGGACGAAAATTGGCACATGACGTTACCATAAGTAATGCCATAACCAATGCTGCTATTCTGGTAAATCGTGGTGTCATAGATTGTTTTATCTCCAGTTTCCAAGTCCGTGTTCATCATGTGTCATTGCCATATAACCGCAATAACTATAGGCGTCTTTCCATATTTGATAATACACAGGATCAGATATTAAATGTGGATCCTGCTTCCATTCATGGAACATTTTATTAAAGCTATTGGCGTAGCCTGAGTAACCACTAGAGCATCCATCTTTATATCCTTTGCGGAAATTTTCAGGGCCGAAATCAAGTTCCATGACGGTACTTGCAGGGCGTGCCCAACCAATTTTTGAATGAAAATTAGTACATCCGGACAACAAGGCTACTGTCAGTAGTGCCAATAAGCATCGAGTATGTGGATTATTAGCATTCATTAGTGCGTCTCCCAGTCTAACTGGAAGGTACAAATAGAAGAAGCATCTTGATAGCCACGCAGGTACCACTGATCATTCACGAGACGGTAACCATCAACTTTGGGTGTAATAAGACGCATAGATCCTGCACCCATCGCACTTGACATATTGTCGCACCCAGCTTCAAATCCTGCTCCATAGCTGTCATCATCATGTTCATTTGCGACAGGATATGACGTTGATTCATAGTAATTATATGGTTGTCCATAGCCTTCATAACGATGGCCTGGTACAATATCTTCGGTTACCTGTAAGTTAGGAGGCATTTTGGCTGTGGGAGTATTATAAAATATTTGGTTCCGCATTGGTTTAGGTTGCCAGTGACGCTTCTCACTCCACTCACTAATGGTGTTGTTAACTTGCTTTAAAGAGCAGCCGGAAACACCAAGCGCAAGAGCACTTAAGATACCTATACGAATAAATAAATATGCAACGTTATGCATTGTGTTATCTCCTCATTTCTCAGCGAAATCCTTAATTTATTCAGTTTACCACAATAATATGTAAGTTTTGTGACAAACAATCAATGATATTGCCTTATTTTGTCCTAGAAAGAGCATAAAAATCGTGGTATGAACGTCAGGGTTCAGGGGTATGTGTTGTAAGTGCCCAACTTTTAATTGCACGGGAGGGGTGCTTATGCGCGCTGTTGTTTTAATTCTTCTGGTTCTGATTATCATTACTGGTGGCGTCTATACGGGGGCATGGTTTTTTGGTGCTTCGCTACTCAAGAAAAATATTTCCACTAATCTTGAAGATAGCGGGGTGGCATTTGAAGAAATAAAGCTTTCGGGTTTTCCGACTAAGATGTTGCTTACGGTTAAAAATCCAGAGTTTGTTAAAGAACAAAATCGCGTTAAAATTGCAGACGATGTGATCGTTAATGTTGGAATCTTGGGGCAACGGTTAAACGTGACAACGGTAGGTTCGTTTGAAGCATTTGAAGGAGATGAATCGATTGTAAAAATTGAGCCTACGCAGAAGAAAGTGGCTCAAGTTCGATTAAGTTTTGAACCATTAACCATATGGAAATATGCCGTTGGTGGTAGGTCTGAGAAAAGTGGTAATACATCATTCCAGGATGAAGTATTATCAGTCACTAAGTCTGTTAAATTTTCTTTTAAGCCTGCTAGAGCCTCACAAGGTCAAGAGGAATTAGCAAAATGGGAGGATATGTCAGTAAAAGTAAAATTTGACCAACCATCCAGGGCGGACATGTTACATATGGGAATTATAGGAGATGTTAAGAGCCTTGAAGTAACGCCTCTTCTTGAGCAATTTATTGCGGCCCAGGATGCTGACCCTTCAACCGTAGTATATAATGTTGAGTACCAAAACAAAGTATCGAGCTATGGTCCAACAAGTATGGATTTTGATTTATACTATAAAGGGCCTAGGGGAGCCGATAGTGTTGACTCAATGACGTCTTCAACTCCTCTAGACCTTGAAGTGAGAAGTTTCAATTTTACGAGCGAACTGGGCGATGGCCAGGGAAAAGGGCTTATATCATTGGAGCCTCAATTATCGGGTCTTCAAGCTCCTAAATTTGCGATGAAGTTTGATGTAAAGAGCAGTTATACACCCAAGTGGTATGAAGTGACTGTTCAGGAAGTGCGTGCCGAGTTTGCAAAGATGGGTGCAATGATAGATAGCGCCTTATCTCAAGCTAATGGTGCTTCTTCGGATGCTCCCATTGCGGATCAGTCCATGCGGATCATGAAACAAATCACAAGCTATTTTGAATCTAACCCAGCTAAAGTAGAACAACTTGTGCCTGATCTTCATTTAGAAGGCAGTCTTGATTACACAATGGACATTTCGGTTGATCCTGCGGCTAAGAAGTTTTTTGTTAATGATGTTACCTTCTCGACAGATAAAGGGCGACGTTTTGCGCTATCAGGTTATTTTGATTCTACTGCAACTAGCTCACAAGCTCCCTTTGGTGGCGGTGAGTTAAAGGTTGAGTGGGCAAATTATCCTGAAGAAGTTAAGCGTAGTGTAGATGCTATAAAAGGATTATTGGATCTCTATGAAGAAGCCATTACAGTGCCAGAGGATAGGTTAAATAATTTTGTTGCCTTGCCTGAACTTTCAGATGGTTTCTCGAGTGATTTAGTGACTCTGTTAAAGGCATTGTCTGATGAGCCTCAATCTGGATCTAATGATCTATCACTTACAGTGCAACTTGCTTCCGAACAAGGCCCAACTATTGGGACTCTTCCAATGATGGGAGCGATGATGGTATGGTCAGAATTTGCTGGTAAACACTTGCCAAAGCCTGATGCAGACCCCGCAACCACTAGTGGACAAAACAACAACACTGGTGAAGGTACAGAAGATAGCGCTGTATCGCCTATATCTTCTGCGGATCAGCCAGAAGGTGCCAATGCAGCAGAAGCGCCATTAACGGCAAATGCTTTAGCTCAAACTGAAAAACCTCTACAGGCTACTGCGCAGCAGTAGCAGTGTGTTTTTCTTTGTGTAAGGAAGGTCCAGCTAAATAGGCGTAGGCGAGCAGTAACGGCTGCCGAACGTAATTGACAGAATACTAAATTGCGAAATGATTTTGGTTTGGGTGCTAAAGTGATGCACGCACGGATTGATTAGTTTTTATGCCTGTGGATGACTCTTCCTTTGGAAAGATCATAAGGGGTCATCTCAACAGTTACGCGGTCTCCAACCAATACCCGAATTCTGTTTTTGCGCATACGTCCAGAAGTATGTCCTAATATTTCGTGATCATTGTCTAATTTGATACGAAACATGGCGTTTGGTAGTAATTCAAGCACAACGCCTTCAAATTCGATTAGCTCTTCTTTGGCCATATGAAAAATAATGTTTTTAAATTTGAACTGAGCAGAAAGTCTGCGCCAGCGTGTTTAAACAAAAAAGGATTGTTTATCAAGTAAAAAATTACTTTCTCTGTAGAAGATAGATGAGTGTAAAAAATTTACGATACGTTTCAAAATCCATAGAAATGCGATCTTCGAGTGATGATTGCAACTCTTCGGCGCCTTCATTATGAATTGATCTGCGTCCCATATCAATAGCTTCTACCTTAGTTGGCTCAGCTGTCTGTAACGCTTGTATATAGCTATCACATACAATACTGTAGTCTTTTATAATACGGCGCAATGATTGCAGCGGAGCTGAAACCATGACAGTAGCGTCGTCTTTATTGGTTTGGCATACAATATTAAAGAAAATTTTATTTTCTTTAATCGATACTTCTACTCTGTATGGACCGGGATGTTGATCGTGATAGAAGCTGTTATCTTCCAGTATGTCGGTAATAATGCGCTGCTTTTGTTCGTCAGTTGCACGGCTAACGAGCAAATTATCTTGGTCTACATAAAGTTCAACAATATGGGTCATGAACGGATGCTAACAGAAAGTGCGTGCGCGTCAAGTCCTTCATGATTTGCTAATATTTGCGTGTCACTAGCCAATGTTTTAAATGCTTTCTGGCTGCATCCAATAACAGACATGCGTTTTAAGAAATCATAAACGGAAAGGCCTGATGAAAAACGTGCTGTAGAAGAGGTGGGAAGGACGTGGCTTGGTCCTGCTATATAATCTCCCATGGCTTCAGGGGTATATCTTCCTAGGAAGACTGCTCCAGCGTGTTGTACTTCACGTAGCATAGCATTAGCATCTTCTTCATCTAAGGCTAACTCGAGATGTTCGGGAGCAATTTTGTTAATTAATGATGGTGCTTGGTTCGTGAGATCGTCAACAACAATGATTACGCCACGTTCAGACCAGCTTGTAGCTGCGATATGTTTGCGTGGTAATTGCTCAAGCTTTTCCTGGATAGAGGTGGCTACGCGTTTTGCCCATGATTCATCATCGGTAATTAAAATAGATTGTGCATGCTGATCATGCTCAGCTTGTGAAAGTAGATCTGCAGCAATCCACTCAGGGTCTGATTGATTATCAGAGACAACTAAAATCTCAGATGGGCCAGCAATCATGTCGATGCCAACGTGCCCATAAACATAACGTTTGGCCGTGGCTACATAAATATTACCTGGACCAACGATACAGTCTACTTTCTTTATTGTTTGAGTTCCGTAGGCAAGAGCTGCTATAGCCTGCGCACCTCCAATTTTATAGATAGTATCCACACCAGCAATGTTGGCTGCAGCCAGCACAGCAGGATTAAGAACATTATTGGGGGCGGGCACTACCATTGTCAATTTCTCTACTCCAGCAACCTTTGCTGGAATAGCATTCATGAGAACCGAGCTTGGGTAGCTTGCTAGTCCGCCTGGTACGTATAAGCCAACAGAAGACATAGGGCGCCAAACATTGCCAAGTCTAACACCAAGATTGTCTACATAGTCAATGTCATGTGGAAGTTGCTTTTGGTGGTAAGAGGCAATGCGTTGCGCGGCGTTTTGTAGTGCTGCTACTACCTCTTTAGGGCATGCATGACTTGCTTCCTCAATTGCCTGGCTGCTTAGTTGAGCTATATCATCATGGTGGTCAAATTGTTGAGTGAGTTCTTGTAATGCCTCGTCTCCACGGTCTCGGACGTTGTTGATAATGCGTTCAACATTGCGGGTAATAGTACCATCCATCGAGGACTCAAAAGCAAGCTTCTTAGCAAGTTGAGTATCAAAGCTACTATCTTTTGCAAATAATATCGTTGCTGTTGTCATGAGCAGGCTTCCTCTATGAGCTTGATAATATCTTTTAATCGACTGCTTTTTGTTTTTAAAGAAGTACGATTAATTGCCAAGTAGGATGATATATCAGCAATGACTTCTATTTCTTCTAGGTTATTTGCCTTGAGTGTACTACCAGTGGATACCAAGTCAACAATGCGGCTGCACAAACCAAGTGTTGGTGCTAACTCCATTGCGCCATTAAGTTTGATGCATTCAGCTTGTATATTTCGTTGTGCAAAGAATTGTTTGGTAATATTGGGATATTTCGTGGCAATTCTAATGTGACTCCAGTGGGTAATATCATCTGTTTTAGCTTGGGTTGCAGGTTCAGCTACCGATAGCCTGCACTTACCTATTCCCAAATCAATAGGAGTGTAGAGGTCTTCATATCCGCACTCAAGCAAAACATCTTTACCTACAACGCCTAAATCTGCCGCGCCAAATGCGATAAACGTTGCCACGTCAAAGCTGCGAACACGAATGAGGTCAATATCGGATTGGCTAGTAGAAAATCGTAATTTTCTACTAGCGTCGTCAAAGAAGTCATTCTCTGGTATAATGTCGGCTTGTTCCAATATTGGAAGAAGTTCTTTCAAAATGCGCCCTTTGGGTGCAGCAAATATTAATTTCTCAGCCATAATCACCACATGTATTTTTTAGCCCATAAATCATAGAGATAAACAGCAAAAATACAACATAAACATCGTTAAATAAGGATTATAACGAATTATAAGATATTTTGAGTTTTGTGTACTTTTGAGCGTTTTTGTGGTATACTATATAAATTGATGAAGAGATTGCTTATAGATGGTGCCTCTTGATGGTCCATCTGATGAATATCAAAGCCGATAAGGCGCCCTCTAGAAAGCGAAGCAATAGAGTATCATCATGTGCGCCTTTGGGAGCTATATTACATTGAGGGAGAACCTAAGAGTATAAATATTTGTTACCAAGATGTTACATGAGTGTGCTGTACTTGTTGCGTTAAGCAATGCCGGCCACATTTAAGAAGAAATGTGGCGGCAATAAGTGGAGGTAAAAAGCGTATGTATACACAGTTAGGTAAATTTATTATTATCATGACAACATGGATGTTGATTACGGCATGTTCAACGGATCGTCATTATGTTCGCAGTCATATAGAAAGCGAAGTAAAGCAGCAGGTTTCAAAATATGGTAAGTTTGGAACGTCTGAATTTGAGTATTTATCGTCTCAAGATTTGTTAGATCATTCGTACAAGGCTCGTCAGTCACAGATAACACAGCGGAAAAATATTGGTGCATTGAAATTAACTAAATACCATAAAGATAAGAAATCGTATCAAGTATATACCTTGCATAACCAAAACAGTAATTTTATGGCTGAGACCAAGTTGTTTGAAGAAAATAATAAAGATTATTTCTTTTCGTTTGGAATTAATCAGAGTACTAAAATGCCTGCAATGGGATTTAGGGTAGAGTTCTAAACAGCATAGTATTTGCAAATATCACAACATTTTAATTAAGGGTCAAGGATCACTAATAATAGTGATTCTTGACCTATGCGCATAATTCTATATAAGTGTGTGTTTTTAAATGTATTCTAAATAAAGTATAGGATTATGCCAAGATCTCGTGAAGCGCTCATTGCTGAATTTCAGAAGGCAGAAAAATATTTCACCCAAAATAAACACGTACTAGCATATACCGCATTAAGAACTGTGGTGCTAGATTCTTGTGAAAATAAGGAGGTGCTTCTGAAAGAATATATTAATCAACTGATTGAAAGTCCTGATCATATTTCTGAGCAATATAAAGATAAAGAATTATTTGGCCCGGTATTTAATTTATTAGGCATGGTGTACCGTCAAGGTAAAGGTGTCGATCCGTGTTTCGTTGCAAGTGCAAAATGTTATAACATTGCAGTAAGGCTTGGTTATTTGCCTTCATGCCTTAATGCTGCTTATTTATATAGTAGTCAAGGAAAGCTAGATGATGCCAGAAAATGCATTAATATAATATTAAAATCACCGTCATCCATGATAAACCCGGTGCCAGTGCTTGAGTTTATAGCCACCTATATGTCTGAAGAATTACCAAGTTATTTTAAGCGATTCAGTCAATTATGGACAAAGCAACATGGTGCGGGTTTTCATGATCATACAATGCAGTATGTAGTTGAAGAGAATGAGACGCTTAGACAGATAACTGAAAGTCAGGCGCAGGTTGTTGCGCAGCTTCAAGAGCGTTCGCAGCTGCTAGCATGTCAAAAGGCAGCATTAGAGAAATCTATAGCCGAACTTGAACAATGCGTCACAGAATTATCGGTACAAATAGCTAACCAGAGTGCTTTACGGCCACGTTATCAGCTTAAAGATCCAGAGTTTGGACCAAGAGGAACGCTCCCAGGTCGATTAAGCTATAGTCAAGCGTAATATAAAGAAAAACTATCCATGCATTAGTTTTTCTACTTCTTCTTGTACTTGGTCAATAAGGCCAGTGTTTTGACTCCGTAATACCACACTGACACCATACTGATTATCTTTCTTGAACGGATAGGAGCCAATCTCAACTTCAGGATAACGGCCTTGAATGTCTGCTAGGCGTGAGGCAATTTGACTTTCAGAGACAAAGGCTGAGACTTCCTTACTGTGAACAATGGAGCCGTTCTCAAGGTAAGGTTTACATGCTTCAAACATGGCTTGCATGATTTTCGGTATTCCTGCCAAAACAAACACATTCTCAACTTTATAACCCGGAGCACTGGTGACGGGGTTGTCAATAAGGATGGCGCCGCTTGGAACATCGGCCATTTTAAGTCGTGCATCGGTGAGTTCATCATCACTGGCATAATAGCCACGAAGGCGTTCAACCGCCTCTGGATGACGGTATAGCTCCATGTTGAGTGCTTTTGCGACGGATGCACTGGTGATGTCATCATGAGTGGGGCCTATTCCACCAGTAGTAAATACATAACTAAAGCTATTTCTTAGTGTGTTGACAGTGTCAATGATTGTTGATTCAATATCGGGTATAACGCGTACTTCCATGAGCTGAATGCCCATTGAGCCAAGTTCATTCGCCAAGAAGTTAAGATTCTTGTCTTGTGTTCTGCCAGATAATATTTCATTTCCAATAATAATTAGGGCTGCTGTAAGGGATTTGCTCATAATTTGCTATATTTTTGCGTGTTGAATCGTTATAGTGCTAGCCCCACTTATACCATTTTTCGACAAATTAATTTGTTGGAGTCGGATATAAGCGCCGTAAGTAATTACGAAGCAGTATTATAGTATATTTATTGAAGCATGCGCAACTTAACAATACGTAATTTTATGTCTAACATTACTATTCATTCAAAAGAAGATTTCGAAAAAATGAGAACCAGTGGCCAGTTGGCTGCATCAGTGCTAGATTATATTGCCGATTATGTTGAGCCTGGGGTTACTACGGATTATCTGAATAGCCTATGTCATGACATGATTGTTCAACATGATGCTATTCCAGCTCCTCTTGGCTATAAAGGATTTCCAAAATCCATTTGTACGTCAATAAATCACGTAGTATGTCACGGTATTCCGGATGACCGCAAATTAAAAAATGGTGATATTGTCAATATAGATGTTACCGTGATTGTAGATGGTTGGCATGGTGATACAAGCCGCATGTATTTTGTAGGAGAACCTTCGGTCAAAGCAAAGCGTCTTTGCCAGGTTACGTATGATGCTATGATGCTGGGCATTGAACAAGTAAAGCCAGGAAACACCCTTGGAGACATTGGTCACGCGATTCAAGAATATGCTGAATCACATCGTTATTCAGTGGTAAGAGATTATTGTGGTCATGGTTTAGGAAAAGTATTTCATACAGCACCCAATATTATGCATTATGGTTCTCCGGGTGAAGGTTTGGTATTAGAAGAGGGAATGTTCTTTACGATTGAGCCAATGATTAATGCAGGTCGTTATGAAACCAAGCTCAATGCAAAGGATGGTTGGACGGTATGGACCAAGGATAAATCATTATCAGCTCAATTTGAACATAGTATGGGAGTGACTTCTGATGGCGTTGATATTTTTACTTCATCTCCTAAGGGTCTAAACTGCCCGCCATATCATGTCTAAACCACATTATACAGGTCACCGTGCGCGTCTAAGAAAGCGCTTGCTGGATTCAAGGTCTGGAAGTTTGCCTGACTATGAGATATTGGAAGTCATATTATTTGCCGGCAATCTACGCTCTGACACAAAACCTCTTGCAAAGCAGTTAATTTCGCAATTTGGATCACTAGCAGATGTGCTTACGGCCAAGGCTGAAGATTTGTTGTTAATCAACGGCATGAATGACACTCAAGTTGCAAATATTAGGGCAGTACAAGAAGCCGGAATTCGTCTTGCAAAATCCAAAATCAATGATGTACCAATATTTAATAATGGCCAGGCAGTTATCGATTATTGTATGTCCACCATTGGTCATAAACAAACAGAACATTTTTGTGTGCTCTACCTGGATAGTAAGAATCAATTGCTAGCAGATGATGTTCATGATCATGGAACGGTGAATAAGATTTCAATTTTCCCAAGAGAAATAGTACGCAGGGCACTTAGTTTGCATGCTAGCAGCATTATTTTGGCTCATAATCATCCAAGTGGTGATCCAACGCCATCAAGCGCAGATATCACACTCACCAAAGCAATTAAAGCTGCCTGTCAGCTATTGGATATTACGCTTCATGATCATGTGATTGTTTCGCCAGTTAATGCAATATCTATGCAGGCGTGTTTGCAGTAATAAACAGGCTACCAATAGGAAGCTGTTGGTTATGGATTGCTTGAGAAAGATGGTAAGAAGGTAAGCGTTCCGTGACGCAAATTTCAATTACCCCAAAGCTGTTAATTTGAATGTAACCCTTTTCTTCTAATTGTACAATGACGGCATCATCGGCAACATCCAGGGGCGTTTCTGAAATACCATTTTTTATAAGTAGGTTTGCATTGCTATCAAGAAGTAATAAAATAAGCGCCATGTTGCCAGACTTCATGGCGTAGTGCAGCGGCGTATTGCCGTGAGCATCCTTATGGTCAACGTTGATTCCTTTTTGAATAAGTGCAAAAGCAACATTGTCACTTTCATGTGGGCGGTCACGCACCAGAGTGTGCAAAAGATTCTGTTTGTCTGTTTCTTTAATAAAGTTGGGATCTGCGCCGTATATTAGTAATAAATTGATTATTTCAAGCTTTTCTGAACTTTGATCAACGACGCTATAAAATAAAGGTGAGTAGCCTGATTTGCAGATAATATTTGGGTTTGCACCGTTTTCTAGTATCAGTCTTACAATTCCGACGGGCCCTGTACGTACTTGAGAGTGTAAGATTGTTTTACCTAGGGCATCTTGTTCATTAATAAATTTCTTAAATGCATGCGGATGTCTTTTTGCAAATGAGCATGCTTTACTGGTATCGGTTCCAAATAAACAGGTTGTCTTAAATTCTTCACGTATTGCTTGGAGAGTGGGCATATGAAATGAATCTTAATGGTATTACTTCATGACTATATCAGCAACATGTATATCATGTTTGCGCAGAAATGTCAGGGTATTTAGCAGTCGATCAACAGAAGTGTTTTTATCCGCTGCAATAATAATGCGCGCGTCTTTATGCTGGTTCACCATGGTAAGCAAGGCTTCGTGAAACAACAATTTTGAGTCATAGTGTGTTTTATTTAATATAAAGTTTTCTGGATTCTTTGAAAGTGTAATTGTAATAACGTTCGGGTCCGTAATCGCTTTTGTGGTGCTGTGTTCGTCTGTGGGTAAATTAACATCAATGGCCAGCGGGACGGCATTGGCAGTTAGTATTAGAAACACAATTAATAAAAACATTACATCAATTAATGGTGTAAGATCAGGAAGCATATCGCTAGCGATGCTTTGCCGCTTACCAGTTTGGTTGTTGATGTTAATCATGGGTAATGCCTTCAATGGCAAGTGATTCTTTGTTCAGCTCGTGCTGGTAATAGTCAAGTCGCTTATCCGCAAATCGTGTAAACATAAATGCGGCTACCAAACATGGTAGTGCTATTATCAGTCCCATAGCAGTGGTAAGCATTGCTAGCCATAATCCATCTGCGATAAGTGCTGGAGTTACAGGTTCAGTTGTTTTTGAGATAGTATAAAAACTACCAATAATGCCAAGCACGGTTCCCAGTAAACCAATCATCGGGCTAATGATGGCAATGAGCCTTAAGACATGCGTGTTTTTGTAGTAATAATCTTTTTGAGAGAGTAATAGATGCTCAACAAGTTCGTCCCGGATAGCTTTTGGTTTTGAAGCGTTCTGTTGTAATGTGTCTTTTAGAGAGCGTAATACGTTGCTCTTTAATGTAGCGGGTTGACGCAAGCAAAATAATGTACGTTCGATAATTAATGATAATCCAACGGTGGAAAGAAATAAAAAAATCAGTCCCAATGGACCGGTGAAGCTAAGCTGTTCTAGAAGGGCCGTCATTTTTTTGCCTAAAAATGTTTAGGAAGTTAAGCGAAATGATACAGGAAAGGTTGCTGTTGTTGAAATGGCCTTTCCGTTCACTATCATAGGTTTAAATTGCCATTTAGCAATGTCTTTAACGGTTTGGCGATCCAAAATGGCATGGCCTGATGATTGGACAATTTGTATTTCTTCAATATATCCAATATCGTTTACCCATACCTGCACTAGTACATCTCCTTCAATGCCCATGCGCTTGGCACGTTTTGGGTAGCGTGGTTTTTTATTTTGACCAACGTGTTCCAATTTTTCTACGGGCAAGTAGGCTGTAGATTCTTCTTCGGTGGGTTGAGGTGTTATTTCAGGCGTAGGTGTAGGTGTGGTTTGTGCTGAAGTAACAGGTATCATTGGTTTGTTAAGAACAATAGGCTCGGGTTCCTTGTGTTGTTTGGGCGGGACCACTGGTTGGTCGAGGTGAGGACGGGTAACTTTTTTAGGAGTTGGTTCCACTTCTTGCGGTTTTGCGATGCTCACACGAATAACAGATGGCGTTTGAGGGGCAAAGCTATGATCAAGAATTATTGGAGAGTGTTGTGCTAATATCATGGCAAAGAGCATTGCATGCATGGCAACGGATAATGTTACTGCATATTTTTGCGGAATCAAACGTGGTAGCGCTATTGTGTTCATAAGGCCATATAGTATAGCGTGTATTTTATTAAATGCAAATGATTCTCAGAGTCATTCTTGACAATTATGCTGCCACCGCTTATGACATCAGCTCAAAATAACGAAATATGCTATTATTATTGAGGATGTCAGACTATGATACGTACACTTGTCTTTACTACTGCATTATCAACAACTCTAACAGTTAGCATGGCAGCTGTAGCGAGCCCAACGCATCAGGATAGGGCTTCTGTGATTATGGACAGAGTGATGGTTGTAGGTAATAAAGACAATATATCCGATATCACAGGGTCTGCCTATGTGGTAGACGAAGAAGAGCTAGAAAAATTTCATTATACCGATATCAATCGCGTTCTAGCGAAAGTTCCGGGTGTTAATATTCAAGAAGAAGAAGGCTATGGTAATCGTCCCAATATTGGTATTCGTGGAGGTAGATCAGAGCGTAGTGCAGATATTACACTGATGGAAGATGGTGTGCTGATTGCTCCAGCCCCTTATGCTGCGCCTTCTGCATATTATTTTCCGCGTGTTGGACGCATGGAGTCCGTGGAGGTTCGTAAGGGATCTTCTTCAATTAAATTTGGGCCACAGACCACCTCTGGAGCGGTTAATCTTATCTCAAAGTCTATTCCGAATCAGCGTAAATTTGAAGCAACCGGCATTTATGGAGAAGACAGCACTTACAAATCTAACGTAACGTTTGGTGATGCAGTAGATAATGTTGGCTTTCTTGTGGATATTGGCCATGAATCAACCGATGGATTCAAGTCAATTGGCAAAGTTGGTGGTGATACAGGGTATTCTATTCAAGATGGAATTGCGAAGTTAAGATTTTCTACTGACGAAACATCAGATATCTATCAATCCATAGAGTTTAAGGTTGGTTTTACGGAAGAAGATTCGGATGAAACATATTTAGGGCTTACAGAAGCTGACTTTGCAGCGAACCCATTTCAGCGTTATGCAGCCAGTCAGCTAGATAATATGGATGCTGAACATAAACAATTTATGATGCGTCACTACATTGAGCCAGTGGAAGATTGGGATATCACGACAACGGTCTACCGCAATGAATTCAAGCGTAATTGGTATAAAGTTCAAGATATAACCGTTGGTGGCGATGATTTGGGTGGTAGTTTGAGTGCAGCATTAGACAGTGCAGCGCACTTGGCGGCCCTTAAAGGGGATACAGACCTAGATGGAAGTGATGCCAATCATATTGCGCTTAGAGCCAATAATCGTAAATATTTTTCTCAGGGCATTCAAACACAACTAGCGGGAAGTTTTACCACTGGCGATATTGAGCATGAAACTGAATTTGGTATTCGTTATCATTATGATGAAGAAGACCGCTATCAACATGAAGATAAATATAGCATTATCAATGGAGTATTAAATCTTACTTCTGCAGGGGCAGCTGGATCGAATGCAGACCGTGTTGGCAGTGCGACGGCTTTGGCAATACATATGTTGGATGACATGACCATTGGTAGGTGGCATGTTTCCCCGGGATTACGTGTAGAGTCAGTAGAGCTAAAACGTGATGATACGAAATCAGGAACCATCATTAAAAATGATATAACCGCTTTTATTCCAGGCATCGGTATTGGTTATGATGTATCCGAGCAGCTAAATGCATTTGTAGGTGTGCATAAAGGTTTTGCTCCGCCTGCGCCCGGTTCTACTGGACCTGTTGATGAAGAAGAAAGCATTAATTACGAACTTGGTATGCGTTATACCCAAGATGCTCTGTTTGCTGAACTGATTGGCTTCTTTACTGATTACGACAATCTCCTAGGAGATGATACGATTTCGTCTGGTGGTTTGGGTACTGGAGATGCGTTTAATGGTGGTGAAGTAGAAGTATATGGTGTTGAATTTAATACAACATATGATATGGCAGAGCAGTTTAATGCTCGTGACGATTTACGTTTTCCAGTTAGTTTTAATTATACATACACGCAAGCAGAATTTAAAAGTAGTTTTAATGATGGTGCCGCGGTATGGGGCGTAGTGACCGCAGGAGATGAGCTTCCTTATGTTCCTGAGCATCAGTTCTACACATCTATTGGTGTAGAAAATGATGTATGGGGTGTTCACGTGAGTGGTAAATATATAGACCAAATGCGTACGCAAGCAGGTAGTGGACCAATTCCGGCAGGCCAAGGAACCGATAGCCGGTTTATTATCGATGCGTCTGCAAATTACCAGGTCCATGAAAATGCTAATGCATTTGTAACTATTACCAATCTTACGGATGAAGAATATGTTGCTGCTAGACGTCCTGCAGGTGCTAGGCCTGGTGCCCCGCAAACTATTTTGGTAGGAATGAAAGTTAGCTTCTAACCTTAGGGGAATATTGCACCGTCATTCATGCCATGATTTGTATCAGCGTCATAGCGTTTTTCCATAGACTGGTATTTTCTAAGCACGTTCTGGGCGGTGCTATTGGCTTGGTTGCCAAGATGATTGCATGAACGTTCGGCAGGTAGCGATGTGAGTGCCGCTTTAATTTCTTTGGCCGCATTTAGTCCAAAGTCCCGGTGGCCATCCTCATGCTGCACCAGGGCAGTGTAATAATCATCCCATTTTTGTTTTAAGTTAGGCGCTAGGTTATTGCGTGTTTCTAATTCGGGTAAGGTGTAATTTACATCCACGCTAACATTGACATCTTCAAGCATGCATCCATTTGTGTCCTGTTTGTAATTCCAGTTCCACTTAATATACCAAGAAGTATACCCATCCCATTTTGTGGGTGAATTACGATTGAGTTGTTGTCGAATTTCTTGTGCACTAGTTCCATAGACAGAATAATAACGCGTGCTGATATTTGCGTCGACATCAACCCCAGATGTGTCATAAGATTGACCGCAGGAGCCTAAGGAAAATAATAAAATAATAAAAATACGTGAAAACTTCATGCCATCCCCCCATCGTTATTAAGCATAACATATTTTAGAGTAAATAAACAATCATATCGGGTCTAACAAACGCTTGACATGAATCATAAGTATCGTGTAAAAGCGTGCCTCCTAGCAATTTGATGCTAGTATTTTTTTGTGATGGGGCCTTAGCTCAGTTGGTAGAGCGCTTGATTTGCATTCAAGAGGTCAGGAGTTCGACTCTCCTAGGCTCCACCATTTTTCCGGGTCTACCCCAATTACGGGGGCACGTATCACATTTATCTAACCACATAATATTTTTGGGTCTACCCCAATTAGGGAGGCATGTTGAACTATTATCTAACCACATAATATTTTTACTCTCAATCTGTAATTTTCAAAATTTCGGAACCCGTAGGCTCTACGCT
>MDSV01089914.1_pt1 | contig 29455 bp, 27 predicted proteins | sample 810851 | NCBI WGS metagenome assembly MDSV01 (sample SAMN05326640, study PRJNA326480) | marine metagenome | isolation source: seawater | place: Atlantic Ocean: North East | collected 2012 | reverse complement strand
AATGGTTCTGAAAGACTTAAAAAAGATGGAAAAAAAATTCATTCTACACAAAAACCCGAAGCACTTTTACATAGAATCTTGCTAGCAACATCAAACAAAAATGACCTTATACTTGATCCTTTTTTGGGTTCAGGAACAACAGCTACAGTTGCAAAAAAATTGGGAAGAAATTATTTTGGTATAGAAAAAGAAAAAAATTACTTTAATGCTGCTGAACAAAGATTGAAAAGAACAAAAGCTATTGATGATGATTTTTTAGATACACTAAAAAATAATAGGTCAAAACCAAGAATTCCTTTTGGATCACTAGTCGAACTTGGAATAATTAAACCTGGAACAAATATATTTGATAACAAAAAAAAAATAAAAGCAAAGATTATGGCAGATGGAAGCATTAAACATAATCAAGCTGAAGGATCTATTCACAAAGTTGCAGCAACAATTCTAGGATCTGAAAGTTGTAATGGCTGGACATATTGGCATTACGATATTAATGGTCAAATATATCCAATAGATTATTTGAGACAAAGATTAATCTCAAAAAATTAATTAATATTATTGTTTGAAAGGTCAACCCCTAAAAATTTGATTATAAAATTAAAAAACTTTTTCAATACAGAAATTATTTTGGCTCTAATAAAAAATACAAATAAAATACCCGTAATTTCCTTTTTTTGAGAAACATTTATTTCATTTAAAATATTTTCTACTAAATTTAATTTGTTATATAGAAGTGAAATCAATATATATTTTCGTAACTTCTTATATGAATATTTTTTGACTGAAACATTATTTTTTAAAAATAATGCATTTGCAAAAATTAAATTCTGACCAATATTTGAAGTATTCTTAAATTTCCAATATGTTTTTTCTGAAAAATCAATGAAATCAAATCCATTATTCTGCAAAAAATGAAAGACATCATTAAAAAGTTTTTGATTTCTATACATTTTTTGAAATTCCACTTCGACCTCTAAACCAATACATTCTCTTAGATTTTTTTTACTACCTTTTAATATTTCTAACTCAGATCCTTGAGTATCTAGTTTGATAAAATCTGGTTTGAAGTTGCCAATATTATCTAATTTATCAACTTTAAATTTGATTATTTTCTTTATATCAAATCTTTTTGCATTCGGATAATTTTTGAGTAATTCAAAATTAGGTTTTAAAAAAGATGATTTTTCACCATCCCTACAGATATAAAAATTTTTAAAACCCTTTGAATCTGAGAGAGCTATATTATAGATCCTTTTATTATTTATTTTTGCATTTTTTAGTTTTTTAAAAGCAACTTTATCTGGTTCAAATGCAACAGTAATTATTTTAGATTCTATTTTTTTCCATCTAGAAATGAGATCTCCAGCTGCACCTACATCAATAAAAGTAATCTTATCTCTTATTAATTTTTTAGTTACTGACTTAAAGTAAAAATTATCAAAAATAGATACTTTTTTTATTAAAGAAATAATATTATCAATCATTTAAAATCTTATTAATTATTGAAATATTTGGTTTCTCGTTAAATTGCATATTTTTTTTTGATAACATTTTAATTTTATTACTAATTTTAGGAGTGTTATAAATTATTTCTTTTAAATCGCTAACAACTAAAATTTCGAATTCTTTTTTTTGAAATTTATAAAGAGGATCAATACTTATTTCATTCTTTATTTTTAAATATAGTGGCAGGATTTTATAAGTTGACGCCTCAAAACAAACAGAACTACCCCTATAAATTAAAATTTTTGACTTAATTAAATCATCTTGTAAGGATTTTTTTGAAATTAATAAATTTTTATGTACTGATAAAAATTTTTTATTATAACTTGGATGAGGTCTAAAAATAAAATTGTAATCTTTAATTTCCTCTGCACATTTTTTTGCAAAATTAAACATTATCTCATTTTCATAATCAAGTGCCTCTGGACAAATAATTATATTATTTAATTTATTATTTTTCACTATTTTAATATTTGATTTTTTTAGATTACCTAAAACTTTAATTTTTTCTGGATTAAAACCTTTTTTTACAAAAAGTTTTTTGTGAATTTTATTTTTAGTAAAAATATAATCTGTTTCGTAATTCTTGCCTAATTTTAAAAATAATGAATTTGTATTTTTTGAAATCACAGAAAATTGATATCCAATTATTGTCAAGTTTGAAAATTCTTTCTTAAGTTTAAAAGTTAATACTTTTTCCCAAGCATGACCCTCAAGAGTTATCAAGACTATCTTGGGATTATTTTTTTTTATAAAATTTATAATTAAGTTACTAACTCTTAAACTACTTATCCCTGTTAAAAAATTAAAAAACGTAAATTTTTTTTTAAATTGATTTATTTTTATAGTATCAAATTTATTTAACTTAAATTTTAAGAATTCAGAAATAGCAATAAATAAATATTTAATTTCATTTTTAATTGTATCAAAATCATCTAAAAAGTAGTGATTTATAATTTTATTCTTTTTTCTAATTTCATTAATACCAACTTTAGTAAAATTTCTAAAAACAGTATGACAATTAATACCCTTTTTATTTAAATCTGTTTGTAATTTTCCAAAATAAAAATCATTTTTTTTATTTAAATTATTTATGTTGGTTAAATTTGATATTATTAATAAGTCAACTTTTTTTGATAAATATTTTTTTTTTTCTCTTTTAATAATTAAATTTTTAAATATTTTATTTAAGGTAAACTTAAAATGATAAATAACTCTATATTTTAAATTAAAATTATTAAAATTTTTAATCAAATCATATTGGGGTCTTAATATATGTAAAAAACTTAGCGCCACAATATTGATATTATTTTTATTAGATTTTAAAAATTTATTGAATTCGAGGATTTGCTTTTTAAAATTTTTATTATGCATAAAGATTTAACTAAAATTTATCTTTTTAAATTAAACATATGGTTTATAACAAATTAATCCATGAAAAAATTAAAGTACTTTAACATTCAAAAAAAAAAGATTTTATCAAAATCACTAAATTTAGGTATTGTTGGATTGGGGTATGTGGGGTTACCTTTGGCTTTAGCATTTGCAAAGAAAAATATAAATATAATTGGATTAGACAATGACTTAAAAAAAATTAACACTCTAAAAAAGGGTAAATCATATATCAAAACTATTAGCAATAAAGATATAAAGCTAAATTCAAAAGTTATGCAATTCAGCAACAAACAAAATCTTATTAGAAAATGTGATGTTGTTATTTTTTGTCTCCCTACTCCGCTCACAAAAAACTTTGAACCCGATTTAACCTATGTAGAAAATACTTTTAATGAAGTTTCAAAGTATTTTAAAAAGGGATCTCTAATTTGTTTAGAAAGCACAACATATCCTGGAACAACAGAGGATATATTTGCAAAAAAGCTTGAAAAAAAATTTTCAATAGGAAATGATATTTTTCTTGGTTATTCGCCAGAAAGAGAAGATCCTGGTAATAAAAAATTTACAATAGATAAAATAACCAAAGTTGTGTCTGGTTATAATAAGAACTGTTTGAGTTTAATGGATATGCTGTATTCCATTATAACAAAAACCTATAAGGTTTCGAGTTTACAAACAGCAGAAACAACAAAGTTATTTGAAAATATTTTTAGGTCCGTAAACATTGGTCTTGTAAATGAGATGAAAATTATATGTGATAAAATGAAATTAGATATTAATGAAATAATTGATGCAGCTAAAACAAAACCTTTTGGATATATGGAATTTAGACCAGGTCCAGGTTTAGGTGGACATTGCATACCCATAGATCCATTTTTGTTGACTTGGAAAGCAAAAGAATACGGTGTTAATACTAAATTTATTGAATTAAGTGGTCAAATTAATAGTCAAATGCCTAATTATGTATGTGACAAAATCATAAATCACTTTACTAAGATTATAATTAAAAAAAAACCTAAAATTTTAATTTTAGGATTATCTTATAAAAAAAATACAGACGACATAAGAGAAGCACCATCAATTAAAATAATAGAAATTTTAAATAAAACAAATTTTGAGGTTGTATATTTCGATAATTACTTTCCAAAGTTTCCAAAATCTAGAAACTGTAATTTTACAAAAAAAAAATATGATATCTATAGAAATAAAATGAGAGACATTGACTTGGCAGTATTAGTAACCGATCACGATAATTTTGATTATGGTTATATCTACAAGAATGCAAAACATATAGTTGATACAAGGGGAAAATTTAAAAAATCAAAAAAAGTAACATTTGCCTAAAATGAATATTTTAATTACCGGTGCTGCAGGTTTTATTGGATTTCATGTAGCTAAAAATTTATTAAAATATAGGAATATCAAGATTATTGGCATTGATAACATCAACAATTATTATAGTCAGAAACTTAAATTAAATAGAGTTAAATATTTAAAAAAATTAGACAAGTATAATAAATTTAAATTCTTTAAAATTGACTTAACTAGTCAAAAAAAACTAAATAAATTAAAAAAATATAAAATCGACATAATAATTCACCTTGCTGCACAAGCTGGAGTAAGACATTCAATAAAGAAGCCAGAGGATTACGTTAAAAATAACTTATTAGGCTTTTTTAATATTCTTGATTTTTCAAAATCGCTTCAAATTAAGCATCTTTTGTTTGCTAGCACTAGCAGTGTTTATGGAAGTGAAAATAGAAAGTGTGATGAAAAATTTGATTGTAATTCACCAATTCAATTTTATGCTGCTACGAAAAAATCTAATGAAGTAATGGCATATTCTTATAGTGCAATTTATAAATTGCCTTGCACAGGATTAAGATTTTTTACTGTATATGGCCCATGGGGAAGACCTGATATGGCTTTATTTAAATTTGTCAAAAATATTAAAAAAAAAAAAGAAATAGAGGTTTTTAACTACGGTAATCATCAAAGAGATTTTACCTATGTAGAAGATATAAGCAGATCAATTATAAAATTAATATCTAAGCCTGCCAGACAAGATATACCTTTTGAAATTTTCAATATTGGAAATAGCAAACCTGTTAAATTAGAAAACTTTATAAAAGAAATTGAGAAACATCTAAATATTAAGGCAAAAATAAAATACTTACCTCTTCAAAAAGGAGACATCCCAAACACAAACTCAAACTCAAATAAACTTTATAATAAAATTAAATTTAAACCTAAAACAAATTATAAATCTGGGATTAAGAAATTTATTGATTGGTATCAAAATTACTATGAAAAAAACTAGAGATATAATAATCCTAGGACCAAACAGTTTTTCTTTTTTAAATTTTAGATATGACTTTTTAATTGAGCTTAAAAGGAAATATAATGTTATAATAGTTGGAAATATTGAAAATATTCATACCAAAAAATTTAAAAAACTTGGAATTAAATTTTTTAATACAAAAATGAATAATTCTAAAATCGAAATTATTAAAGATATATTTATATTTTTTAAAATTTTAAAATTAGTTATTCAGACAAAACCCAAATTTATTGTTAGTTACACAATAAAATCAAATTTAATAAGTGGAATTCTATCTTATTTTTTTTGTAAAAAAATTTATTTTTTTAGTTTTTTAACAGGATTAGGAAATATTTATCTTGCGTGCAAAAATTCTTTTATAAAAAAAAAGATTTTTTTTTTGTTTTATAAAATAATTTTTAAAAAAAATAATTTAGTTTTTTTTCAAAATAAAGACGACTTAAAATTATTTAAGAAAAATAAAATAACAAAGAATAACTCAAAACTAAACTTTATTACGGGTGTTAATGTTTCAAAAATTAAGCCCCAAAAACATCCAAAGGGCGTTAATTTTCTTATGATATCGAGGATTATAAAAAATAAAGGAGTCTATGAATACCTGATGGCAGCAAACTCACTTAAAAAAAAATATAAAAAAGTTAACTTCTATTTTGCTGGAAAATTTGATAATTCTAATTATTCATTAAGTAAAAAAAAATTCTACAGACTTATAAAAGAAAATATTTATTACCTAGGTTGGAAAACAAATATAGTAGATGCAATAAAAAAATGTAATGTCGTTGTATTACCTTCTTATAGAGAAGGATTACCTAGATCAATACTGGAAGGTATGGCAATGGAAAAAGCTGTTCTAGTTAGCAACGTTCCTGGTTGCAGAGAAACAATACAAAAAAACTATAATGGTTTTTTTATAAAGGATAAAAATCATAAAAGTTTAATTAGTGGAATGAAAAAATTTATTATTAATAAAAAAATAATCTCAGTTTTTGGAAAAAGGTCTCGTATTTTAGTTATTAGAAAATTTGACTCCAAAAAAATTGCGAAAGAAATTGTTAAAAATATTGAAAAATGTGTGGAATATCAGGCATAATTAAAAATTCTATATCAGAAAATGATATTAATGATGTAGTTAAAATGAATCGGGGTTTATCTCATCGAGGCCCAGATTTTAACAAAGTAATTAATTCAAAAAACTATGTTTTTGGCCATACAAGGTTGTCAATTTTAGATTTGAGTGAAAGAGCAAGCCAACCTATGAAATCAAAAAACGAAAGATACACAATTGTCTATAATGGAGAAATATATAATCATCATGAAATTAAGGAAAAAATTAAATTAGAAAATAAATACAATTGCCTAGGACATTCAGATACAGAGATACTTTTGAATAGTATAGAGGTATGGGGCTTAAGAAAAACATTAACATTAATTTATGGTATGTATGCTTTTGCATTGCATGACCAAAAAGAAAATAAATTTTATTTAGTAAGAGACAAAATAGGAGAAAAACCTCTTTATTATACCAAACAACCTAACGAAATTATCTTTTCATCAGAACTTAAACCAATTTGTGATCTAAAAAGATATCCAAAAAAACTTAACCTAAGTCAACTAGGTAATTATTTTAAATACAATTATATACCTTCACCTTATACAATCTATGAAAACATTTTTAAATTAAATCCAGGATCTCTTATAGAAATTGATGGCTATAATCTAAATATAAAAGACGAAAAATATTTTGATATCAAAAATACTATTCTAAATAAAAAAAATCAAAATAAAAAATTTAATGAGATAGTAAATGTATCTGACAATCTCATAAATAAAATTATAAATGAACAATCAATCTCAGATGTAAAATTAGGATCTTTTTTATCAGGTGGTATAGACTCATCTCTTGTTACTGCATATCTGCAAAAAAATTCTTTAAAAAAAGTTTCAACTTTTAATATTAGTTATAAAGATCTTAATTATGATGAATCTAAGTACGCAGAAGAAATCTCAAATATCCTTGGAACAGACCATGAAACATTAGAAGTTAATGATAAAATAATAGAGCATAATATTGAAAATATTCCTAATATTTATGGAGAACCTTTTGCAGATTCATCACAAATTTTAACATTTTTAGTATCTAAATTAGCAAAATCCAAAGTTACAGTTTGCTTAAGCGGTGATGGCGGAGATGAAATTTTTGGAGGATACAATAGACATAAATATGTTAAAAATTATTTACCCTATCTTGAGAGAATTAGTCCAAAAAATAAGGTGAGGCTACAAAAATTTCTTAATAAAATACCTATAAGTTTTTTGCAACAATTTGATAAATTCAAGAATAATAAATTCGTAAATTTTTCCAATAAGTTTGATAAATTTATTAAAAATTTAGATTATGAAAACTTAGAAGATTTCTATAAATCAATTACATCTAACGCAAATTCAAAATCAATAATTAAAAAAGAAATAGCTTCTAGTGATTTTATTTTCAAAGAAAATGAAATTTTTTCTTTAAAAAATATTTCTAATTTAAAAAAATCTTTGTTGATAGACCAATCAAATTACTTGTCGGATGATATATTCACTAAAGTTGATAGGAGCTCTATGGCAAATTCTCTAGAAGTAAGATGTCCTTTGGCTGATGTAAGATTAATTGAAGAATTTAATTCAATTAGTGATCAACATAAAATTTCAAATGATACTAAATTAATTTTACGAAAATTATTAAAAAAATTTATTCCCTCTAAGCTAATTGATAGACCCAAAATGGGCTTTGGGTTTCCACTTAATAAATTAATCAAAACAAGTCTTAAAAATATAATATTAGAAAAATTATCAGCTAATAAATTAAAAGATGCAGGAATATTTGATGAAAAAAATGTAAATAGATTAGTTGAAAATCATATGAAAAATACTCAAGATAATAGCCAAGCAATTTGGTCTATATTAATATTTCAAATTTGGTACGAAAAAAATTTCAATTAAATATAATTAAATAAATCTTTTCTAAGTTTTTTACTTTCACAATCACTTAAATTTTTTATTATTTTCTCTATCTCAGGAGTGTATTGAATTTCAGGAACCTCATTAAAAATTACTTTTTCTATCATAATATTTGGATTTTGAGTTTTTTCAGATGAATTATCAAAAAATAACTCCTCGTGCATTTTTTCACCTTTTCTTAATCCAGAATATTTTATTTTAACATCACCAATTCCAGTTTTTTCATCATAAAGTTTCAAATCAAGACTTTTTAAAACTTTTATCGCTATATCAAATATTTTAATTGGTTTGCCCATATTTAAAACATACACATCACCATTCAATTTCATTTCTGTTGATTTTATTACGAGATTAACAGCATCTTTGATTGTCATAAAATATCTTGTCGCATTTTTATCGGTCAAATGAATTTCATTTTTAAATTTAATTTGATGATGAATTTTAGGTATTAAGCTTCCTGAACTTGATATAACATTTCCAAATCTTACTGATGTAGTTTTTAAACTGTCATCACTAGCAATTTTAACTAACTTTTCTCCAATTCTCTTACAAACACCTAAAATATTAATTGGGTTAACCGCCTTATCCGAAGAAATATATATAAATTTTTTTACTGAATATCTTTTTGAAAGATTAATTAAATTTAGTGTACTTACTATATTATTGTAAAATGATTGTTTAATATTGTCTTCTATTAAAGAAATATGCTTAAAAGCTGCTGCATGGAATACAACATCAATTTTTTCATTTTTAAAGACCTCTTCTAAAATTTCTAAATTACAAAGATTTATTAGTTTAATTTCAATTTTAGATTCTATAGCCTCATTTAAATTTAAATCTAATTCTAAATTTGAAATACTATTTTCATTATTATCAATCAGTATTAGTTTGTTTGGTTTTATTTTATCCAATTGATAAGTTAATTCTTTACCAATTGTACCTGCTGCTCCAGTTATTAAAATATTTTTTTTTGATAAACTATTTTCTTTTAATTCAATGTTTTCAAATATATCTTTTTTTAATTCAAAGTTTTCATCAATTCCTTGTGTAAATTGATTGTTACTAATAATTTTAAAATTTAATCTAATATTTTTTAATCTTTTTATTATCTCATTTTCATGAAAACTTGAGATACTGGGTGTACAAATATAAACTTTTGAAACTTGAATATTTCGAGCATATTCTTCAAATTCTTTAAAAGAAAAAACTTTTGAATTATTTAGTTTTCCCCCAACTTTTCTTAAATCATCGTCAATAAATCCAATTAAATTTTCTGTATTATAAATTAATTCTGAAAAATTTAATCCAGTTATTCCTGCTCCAAAGATAAAAACATTATTATTTTTTTTGTTAGAGTTATTTTTTTTTAAACTTATAAATCTAATTAAATATCTCGTAGTGCATGCCAACAAAAAAAATAAAAAAAACTGATTTATTAGGTAAGAAATATTAAAAAAAAAAATAATTTGAATCTAATAAAATGCCTATTAAAAATATTACTATTCCAGAGACAAATATCACTTTAAATATATCAAATACACCCCGATAATTAAAATAACTGTGTATGACGTTATAAGTTTTAAAAACGTAAGAAAATAAAAAATATACAATTAAGCTAATTAAAAAACTTATTTGAGGTCCGGTAGAAAATGTTACAAATCTCTCATTAAATAATATAAATGCTGCAAATACTGAAAAAAGCATCAAGATTGAGTCAAAAAAAGAAATTAATAATATTTTTCCATTTCGATTTAAATTTATAAAAAAACTGACTAAATTGTTCATTTTGTAATTATATAGAGAACTTTTTTTAAAGAATTTATCATTAAATCAATTTCTGCTTTTTTAGTAAATGGATTTATAAAAAAAGCGATACTTGTTTCATCAGATAATTTTGCATTTTTTAATCTTTTAATGGGTTTTTTAAAATATTTTTTAAAAAGTATTTCTCTGTAAATTTCTGAACATGCGCCTGTAGAACATGGAACACCAAGAGATCTGATCATTTTGATAACTTCTCTGACATTAATTTTCCTTTTAATTTTTGAATAGTCTAAATAAACATACATTCTATAAGTGGCATGAGTAATATTTTTTGGAATATCTGGTGTAAATAAACCTTGTACATTTCTTAAATGATTTAAAAAATACTTATAAGAATTAAACCTCTTTGAAACCCATTTTTTTAATTGTTTTAATTGATATATACCTATTGCTGCTTGCATTGCAGTCATCCTATAATTTGAACCAAAATCATCATGAACATATTGAAATCCAATTTTATGTTTATTATTTTTAATTTTCATGAAGTTTTTTCCATGATCTTTGTAAGAATTTACTTTTTTAAAATAATTTTTATTATCTGTAGCAATCATTCCTCCCTCACCACCAGTTGTCATTATTTTATCATTACAAAAACTCCAAATAGATACATCTCCAAATGATCCAACATATTTATTGTTTATTTTTGCGCCATGTGCCTGGGAACAATCTTCAATTATTTTAATATTAAATTTTTTAGATAATTTAATTATTTTACTCATCTCACAGGGCCAACCAGACAAATGAACAACAATTATCGCTTTCGTTTTTTTATTTATTAATTTTTTAATATTATTGGGATCAATATTTCCACTTTCATAGTCAATATCTGAAAAAACTGGTTTAGCACCTATATTTAAAACTGCACTGGCAGAGATTATAAATGACTTTGATGTTACTATTACCTCATCATTTTTTTTTAAACCAATTGCTTTTAACGCAACTTCCAATGCTACAGATCCATTCATAACAGATACTGCATATTTAACTCCATGATAATTTGAAAAATTTTTTTCAAATTTTTTGCAAGTTTCGCTTGACCAATAATTTACTTTATTTGATTGAATGGTTTTTTTTACAAGGTTAGCTTCTGTTTTGGAGTAATTCGGCCATGTTGAAAATTTAGTATTATTTTTCATCAAATCTTTTTGTTATTATTGTTACTCGATTTTTTTTTGTATATATCATCTTTATTAACAATAAAAATGTTTTAAAAAGAATAATAATATCCAATAAGATCGATCTATTCTCAACGTACCAAATATCTAAATCCAATCTCTTTTTCCAAGTTGTATTTCTTTTTTCATTAATTTGTGCCCAACCTGTAATTCCTGGTTTTACAGATAACCTAATTTTTTGTTTTTTATTATAATATTTGTTATATTCTGGAAAAAGAGGTCTTGGTCCTATTAAATTCAAATCTCTTTTAAGAAAATTAAACAATTGAGGTAGCTCATCTAATTTAAAGTTTCTTAAAATTTTGCCTAATTTAGTAACTCTTGATCTATCATTTTTTGACTTAATATTTTCCATTGTCCTAAATTTATAAAGAATAAATTTTTTACCTTTTAATCCAGCTCTTTTTTGGGAAAATAAGATAGGTGATCCATCAAAAATGAAAACCATGATAGATACAATGATCATAATAGGAAAGAATAAAAAAATAAGTAATAGAGAAAAAGCAATTGAGAAAATTGTTTTCATTTAAACTTTTACAAATTTTTTGTGAGTTTTGTTCAAAACTTTGATTACACTACTTTTTTGGAGGATAATTAAAAACATTATAATAAATATAGGATAGAGTAAATTTTTATACCTAAAAATAATACCCATATTAGCTGTTATAATTGAGGCACTGAATGCAAATGCTAAAATTAAACAAACTAAAACATACAAAGATTTTATTTTTATTGAATTTTTTATATTAAAGTATTTCAGTACCAGGCTAATAGAAAAAGCTAATAGTATTGTATTTTCAATTAAAAGTATCGATTGTATACTTAACAAATTAATATTTAATATATTTAATATATTTGGGAAATAAATAAATCTTGCCGTTAATTGCAATGAATTATAATCAGATATATTCCAATCCAAAGTTTGGCTAACATTCTCCATCTGTCTTATTTCAATATATTTTAATAAATCTTGTGTACCTAAATAAAAATTATTTCCTGGGTTTATATCTAATGTAATTAACAACAGGTACAAACCAATCAAAACTATTGGCATAAACTTAATTAAATCTTTTATTTTATTATCAGATATTAACAAATTATAAATTAGTACTGTTGATGCAAAAAAAATTACGTAATGTGGCCTTATAAATATTATTGGTATTAAAATAATAATAAAAAATAAATATGAGATTTTTTCTCTTTGGAATATTTTATAACATAATAAACTTATACTAAAAAATACGAAAGTTTCTTTAGCAAAGCCGATACACCAAAAGTGCAAAGACGGAAAAAAGAACAAAATGTAATAAAAATTATTTAGTTTTTTATTTTTGTAAATTGTAGATGCACATTTTAATAATAAAAATAAGCCATAAAACGATAATAAACTTAATAAAAAAGTAGCATTAAAATAAGATAAGTGCATTTTAGTTCTCAAAAAATAACCAATATTAAACATCATATGATTCCCCAAATGAAATGGATAATAATCTACTGGTTTTATATAAAAAGTATTAGCATCATGTAAAAGTCCATCCTTTGAACCAAAATAAAAAAAGATTACAAAGATAAACTTAATAAAGATTGTTAAAGAAGGTATAAAAACATAATCTTTATGCCAGTATAATTTTATATGAGAAATAGTATAAAAAAATAAAATGGTAATTAAAGAAAAGCCAAAAAATATGTTAAAAATATCAATATGCATTATTTAACCAATACATTTTTGTTAAAAAATAAAAAAAAACCTAAATTATAAAAAAAAATCATACTTAAAAAATTATTAAAAATGTTTCCATTTCCAATAAGTGGGAATAAATTAATTAATAGTGAAATTGAAATTAGCTTTAAACACATAGAATTCAAATTTTGATTAGGTGTTAAAAATATTTTTTTTAATAAATAAATAAAAAAAAATAAATAAAAAAATAAACCTATCAATCCAGTTTCTGCATATAATTGGAATATGTAATTATGTGGATGCGTTATGCAGTTTAGTTCTAATCTTTTTCTCTCATCAAATTCTTTTGTCTTTTCAACTTGATACTCTAATTCTTTACACTTGTATCTAAATGATTTAGGTCCCAAACCTAATAAATAGTTTTTTGATCCCATATTATAAGCAACAATTAATATATTTTTTCTTTTAGAATCTGTTGTATCATCAAATAATTTAGCTACTTCATTTTTGGTTTGAGTATAAAATCTTTCCATAAAAAAATCGTTCTTAATTGAAATTAAATAAAATGAGATAGTGATTATTAATAATAAAAATGAAAATTTTTTAACGAATTTTTTTTTATTTTGGTAGATTGAAAAAAATATCAATAAATTTGAAATTAAAAATAACAACAAAGCTGATCTCTCTAAAGTGAAGATAATTAAAATAAAAATTAAAGAAATAACAGTTAGTATAATCAATCTGTTTACTAAAAATTTAGATAAAAAGTAAAAAACTGAGACTAAAGCATAAAATCTTACTATAAAACTTCCAAGGATTCCTTCTCCCTCAAAAAAACTAACAATCCTACTACCAAATTTTTGATACCCTAATATATTTTGGCCAAAATAGTGTTGGATAAAACTATCAATCAATATTACCAATATTAAAAAAAAGTAAAAAATAAAAAAATTTTTTAATACATCTGATTTTTTTAAAACTATATAATAAATTGCTAAAGAAAATAGTGCGTAACGAAAATAGAATATACCTGTTTTTAAAATATCAAAATTATCATAGGATAATAATGATAAAAAAAATATATATATTGAAAATAACAAAATCATTTTTAAAACTAGGTTATTTTTAACTATTTCAAAAAAGTTTTTTCTAAAATCTCTAAAAGTGAATGTAATAAGAATTAACAATAATAAGAAAATTTCTCCTATTAATGGGCCCACAATCAGTGCAAGAGGAAAAAATAAAATTAAGTAATAACAAATATTTAAAATCTTATTATTTGTGAAAGAAAAGGTGTTTATAATTTTCATTTATTATTTATATATCAGAAAAATAATACCAAATAACATTACATCAAATATAAATAATAAATAATTTTTATTTAGCAATTTGACTAAATAAAATTGTTTACTTATAGTTTCAAAGAATACATTAAATGTAGTTTTCTTGGTTGTTGGATGCAATACCTTTGCATTTTTTAATATAACTAATTTAAAGCCTTTAATCTTATTGTAATTAGAAAAAATTACGTCTTCATAATATGATTTTTTATAAGATTTAGAAATGGTTGGCTCAAATATATTTTTTTTGTTGTACATCATTACGCTGTTCAGCCAATCCAAATTTTGGTATTTTTTAGTTATTTTTTGATTTACCAAAGGTACTATTCTGCCTGATTCAAGTAAGGAAAAATTTTCTATTGTTTTAAAATTATTTAAAAATTTTAAAACCAATCTAAATAAAATTGAATTTTTATATATATTTGAAAATCTTATAGATTGATGAGAGTTATTTTCATTAACAACATATGCTGCGAGTATTTTTTTCTCAGGTGAAAAAAACCAATTATCATAAAACTCTTTAAGAGTATTTTGTTTAAAAATAACATCATCATCTGTTTGAAGTATTAAATCAAATTTTGAAACTGCTTTACCAATATTTCTTTGATAAATTTGATTTTTTTTTTTAGATATTAAAAATTTTAATTTTATTTTTTTATTTAAATAATTTTGTAATAATAGTTTATCTGATAATGATGTTCCAACAATAATTAATTCTTTAGGTATATATGATCCCTGGCTAATAGATTTAACTAATTTAGGAAGCTTTAACTTACCATTTGATGAAGCACATATAACTGAAATATTAATTTGTTTTTGACTCATGTAACTTTCTTAATAAATAAAATAATTAAACCATTAATTTTTTTACAAGTTGATTTCGCTAATTTAGAGCTTGATAGCATCAATTTGCAATATACTATACAAATTTATGAGCAAATTCATTAATATTAAAAAATATTTTTTCAACTATTATGTAATTCTATTTTTTTTCGCTTTAATTTTGAGAATACTTTTTCATTTATTTTCACCAATAGATTATTTTCCTGATTCAATTTCATATCTGAAATTATCGAATTTAATTTTTAGCTCTTCAAAAATAGATGATGACCTAGCGATGCCTGGATATCCAATATTTTTATTTTTATCTAGCAAAATATTTTTTAACTACTTTGTGCTCGATATATTAACTTCGTCTATTTTAGTCTTAGTTGCTAGTAGATTGTACTATAAAATTTTTGATGATGAACAAGGTGCAAAAATTTGTGCATTTTTATTTGCTATTTATCCTTTTAATATTTTATATTCATCTTTATTGTTAACTGAAAATTCTTTTATTTTTTTTGCTATCACAGGATATACATTTCTCTATTATAAAAAAATTTTTTTTGCATTTCCTTTTATTATAATTTCAATTCTTATTAGACCAACTATTGATATATTTAATATCATTGTAATAATTTTATTTTCAATTTTTATATTTAAAGATAATCTTAAAAATATAATCAAAAAAATTTTGATTTTTTTTATCTTTTATTGTGTAATTTTTTCTCCATGGTGGTTTTATAATTATGAAAGATATGGACAATTTGTTAAATTAACTCCAGCATTAGGTCACACATTGTACTCAGGAAATAACAGTCTTAATAAAACTGGTGGAGGTAATTTAAATGAAGATTTTAATTTTGATATTATTAAAGGAATTTCAGATCCTTTAAAAAGAGACAAGATAATGAAAGACGCTGCAATTAAATTTATTATAGAAAATCCAGATAAATTTTTAGAATTATCTTTCAAAAAATTTGTAAGATTTTTTAATGTCATTCCAAATTATAAGAAAGACGACATATATAACGGGGAAATCAAAAATATTTTAATATCTATAATTTCAGCAATTACAATGTTGGGTCTTTATTTTTTTTCATTCCTAGCGTTAATAAATCTTGATAAAGAAAAAATAAAAAGATTATCTCCGTTATTTGCGTACTTTATTATTCTAACAGGCATACATTTGATAACTATAGCATCTATAAGATATAGGTTTCCCCTTGAATTTGTACTTCTAATTTTAACATCCTTTTCAATTAATATTTACGCTAAAAAATTTAATGTAAATTATCGATAAAATAATTTTTAATATATCTTTTTTCTAATTTTAAATTAATTTTACTACTATGATTTGTTAAGAATAATTTATTTTTCAATGATTTTGATTCTTGAACGTAATTGACAATTTTATTAAATTTTTTTGGATCACTTAACTTAAATATTTTTTTTTCAATTTCATAAAGTGGATCAATATTAGAATCAAGGTCACTAATAAATTTAATATAAACTGGAAACAAACCATTTTTACAGGCTTTAATTACTGAATAAGATCCTCTATAAAAAACTATATTACTATTATTTATATCGTTCGTGAACGAATTATTTGATATTTTTAAATTTTTATATTCTTTAAATTTTAAATTTTTTAAATTCAATACTGATGTTGGATGTGGCCTAAAAATAAAAGTATAATTTGGATATAATTTTGCACAACTAAGGGTGAAGTTAAGTAATTTCTTTTCCTCACTAAGCCATGCTTCTGGTAAAACTATAACTTTAATATTTTTAAATTTTTTTGTTTTAATTTTAATTCTTTTATATTTCCCGCCAATAATAATTTGTTTCTTATTAAGTGAACCACTATCCAAAAGTTTTTTAGCATCAATTTTAGATCTACAAATAATCCTATCTGGATTATATAAACTATTTTCTAAATTTGTTTTCATAATATCGCTATATCTTGTTATCACTGATTTTTGATATCCAATACATTTAATGTTTATATTATTTTGTTTTGCAGCTCTTATAATTAATCTTTCCCAAGGTAAACCTTCGTAAGGAAAGAAAATTACTTTAGGTCTAATTATTTTAAAAATTGACTTAAGTTGTAAATAAAAACGGTAATTATTAATTGATGAAAAAAATGCTTTTATAGAAAAAATTTTCTTTATCACGCTTGAATCTAAATTTTTTTTTTTAAGAAAATAATTACTTTGTTTTTTAAAGGTTATAAACAATGATATTAAAATTTTTATTTCTTTCAAAAATCCAATATTATTTTTAAGAAAAACCCTTTTTTGATTATATTTATTTTTAAAATTTATATTTTTTTCTAAATTTATAGAGAGATGAGATTTAATTAATTCTATATAATCATCTCCTTTAAATATTTCAATTAATTCTTTTATATGTTGGTTTTCTTTATTTAAATATATTTTTTGATCAATTGAGCTTATAAATATAATTTTTTTTTGTTCTAAATTTTTTTTTGTAACAATTTGATTTCTAGAAAAAAAACTTCTTAAATATGAAAAAAAAAAGGGGGAAAAAACTTTTAATTTATCAATCTGAGATTGATCTTTCCTAGCTAAATATTGATTTAATAGCTGAGGATGAAATCGTGTTAAAAATAAATACTGATTTGAAGCTATTTGAGGTGGTAATTTCTTTTGATTTAAAACTTTAAAGTGAACTTTTCTTATTTTATTAAAATTTTTTAAATTAAACATTAATTAATTTAAATCTTGTCATTTTTCTTACTATTTTTAAAGCTTTTACTCCTTGATAAGTATTCATTTCAAGTCCGTTTTTATATGGAATCTTGTGCCTTTTACATTGAAAAAATAATTTTGTTTTTTTTGGCTTGTAAACTAAATCAAATATAAAACTTTTTTTTGAAATTTTTTTTATAACCTCATCTGAAATTGAAGTTTTTTTAACAAAATTATTTTTTAAATTACTACCCAAAGGAGTACAGTTTATTAACAAATATTTTTTAGTCAAATTAAGATGTTTGGATTTTAAACTACTAATAACTTTAGTATTTTTTGTATTTTTAATTTTTTTTTTTGTTACTAGTATAAAATTCTTTTTATATTTTTTATTTATATAGTTATAAATTGCACTACCAGATCCACCCATTCCAAGTATAATAATATTTTTATATAAAATTTTTTTAGCTAAAGATTTTATAAATCCATAAATGTCTGTATTAAATCCATGTATTTTTTTTTTGTGTTTTACAATTAAATTTACAGATCCAGATAATTTCGCGGTTTCATTATAATAATTTATATATTTTTTTATATCTACTTTATATGGCATAGTGACTGCCGATGCTAAAAAATTTTTCTCTGATAATAATGCATACACATTTTTATTAAAATTTTTTTTATTAAAATTAAACTCTAACATCTCTGCATTTATTTTTTCTTTTAAAAAATACTTTTTCCATAATACAACTGATCTTGGTTTCTTTATTGGGTAACCAATTATGCCACATTTAATCATGCAAGATTTTTTTACTTTTTATTAAAAAATTTTTTGAATTTTTTAATTTTAACATTTAGAGCTTTAAACTGTGTAAAATTTAATGGCTGAAGAGGATCTACCATAGATTTTTTTGGGTTTGGGTGCATTTCAATAATTAGTCCATCACATCCAGCTGCTATTGAAGCTAATGTTAATGGTGATACCCAAGGTGCCCAAAAAGATGCATGGGATGGATCTGAAATTACTGGATATTTTACTAATTCTTTAAGCGCTACTATCGCTTGAATATCTAACATAAATCTAGATGTATCACGATGTGTGTGTGGTGCTGAGACACCTCTTTCACATAAAATTAATTTTTTATTATTTTCTACCAAAATATGTTCTGCTGCACCCAGCATATCTCTTAAACTTGCACCAAAATGCCTTTTCAAAATAATAGGTTTTTTAGTTAAAGCACATTCTCTTAATAATTCTAAATTTTGCATGTTTCTAGAACCGATTTGTAAGATATCTGCAGTATAATTAATTTTTTCTAAATATTTAATTTCAGTAACTTCTGTTACAATTTTCATACCAGTATACCTCTTAACTTCGTCAAGCCAATCCATTCCCTGGGTCATACTTTCTTTATAAGTATTTGATCGATAAGGAAAAGTTAAAGGTTTGTAAGCATGACCTCTTAATATTTTTATACCCTGCTTTTTTAAAAAATTAGCAACATTAAATATCATTTTTCTATTTTCCACACCATTAGGACCTGCAATTATAGGAAGTGTTTTTTCAGAAAATTCTACTCCACCCCCAATAGACACTTTGATTTTTTTTTGTTCTGTGATTTTTTTAATTTTATATTTTATATCGTCATCAGTAATGTCTTTAGTGGGTTGTTTGTTGGATAAATTTTTTACGAATATTTTTTTCATTTTCCGAGCATACTTTCTTTATTTGAAATTTTGTTAAATTTTTTTCTTGATTTAATGCTGTTATATACTGAATGAATTAATTTCAAAAGATAGTAATTGTGCTGTATTTCAAGATGTTTAGATGAATTTTTTTTATTTTTTAAAAATTCATTTAAAATTTTTTTATGTCCAAATCCCATCCCACCTTTAGCACCTTGATTTTCGCCAAAATTCTCTGAATATTTTTTATTTAAAATTAAATTATCATTTTTAAATTTACTAAAAGTATTTAAACTTATACCTTTAACAATAATTCTACCTTTACTCCCAATAACATCGATTGCTGATCGATAATTGTTATTTGCCCTTGTGGTTGCTTTAAAGCTAGATAGCACACCACCTTTGTGTTTAAAATTTATTATAATTAAATCTTCAGCTTCTAATTTTTTTTTATCAAAATCAGCGAAAACATCAAAATTATCTATATGTCCAAAGTTATAAATTAAAGCATCTAGTAAATGTATAGCTTGATTAGTTAGAACTCCGCCATCGGATGAATATTTACCTCTCCAATTATTTGAGTAATATTTCTTATTTCTATGCCAAAGCATTGTACAATCAACAAGACTAATATTTCCAATACTTTTCGAATTAATCTCTGTTCTTAACTTTGAAGTGGCCAAATTATATCTATTTTGAAGACTGGTCCAACATTTTAATTTTTTTTTTGTTGAAATATTTATTAATTTTTTTGCATGATCCAATCTTAAAACAAATGGTTTTTCTATTAAAACATTTGAACCTCTTTATAAAAAAAATAGAGCATGCTTAAAATGAAGACCAGATGGTGATGCTATTATAGCACTATCAAAGAGTATATTTTTTTGTTTTATATAATTGAAAGAAATTTGTTTATATTTTTTTGAAATTGGTAGTGAAATTTCATCAATTACATATAACTCAATTTTTTTCTTCGATTTGATTAAATTAAAATAATGCTTTCCAGCAGTTCCAAAACCTACAATTACTATTTTCATTAATAAAAAAGTTTAATTTTACTAGATAAAATTGTTTCTTGTTTTACCTGTATTCTTTGATTTATCAAAATATTATTTGATATTTTTATATTTTTATTTTTATTTCCCACTACTCTTAAAGAATTATCAATTTTTGAATTAATTCCACTTCCGTCAAAACCTATATTTTTTATAAGACTAAAATTTGGATAAATAAATTTTTTTCCTTTCTGCAAATTATGATAAATAAAATCTATAGTCCAAATATTTTTTTTATTTAAATTATTAATTAATCTTGAGTATATAGTTTTATTTTTAAAGAGTATTTTTTTATTTTTTCTCTTTAATAAAAAATTTTTCCAATTTTCTCTATTTGTTGCCCATCCCCATGGTATGAAATAATTTAGCGAAAGTGGATAGAGTTTATTTGAGTCTTTTTGTGAAATTTCTGGAAACATATATGAACAAACTGCCCCACAATAATTTTTAAAGTAATCAGTCTCTAGCTGATTTGAAATAAATGAAAAAAAATTTTTAAATGGTATGCAATCATCCTCAATTACAATTATATTCTCGTATTTATTTAGTACTTTTGAAACTCCCCTCATAATAGATTTGGCCAAACCTTGATTTGATTTATTTTTAATTAATTTCACTTTTGCAAATTTAATACTAGCTATTGTATGTAAAATTTCATCTTGAATAACCATGTCTTTTTTATTTCTGGGTCCATCTAAAAATACAAAAAAATTCTTTAACCCATAATCTTCTAGACTTACTAAAACTCTTTTAAAATGAGATGGTCGATTATAAGCAAATATAATTGTTGCTGTTTTTTTATAATCGATCATTAAATGATTTCATTAATTTTTTTATTTTTTTTAAGTAGTTTCATTGCTTCATTAGCAATTTTTAAATCATGCTTTTCATTAATATCAACATCTGAAAATGGAAAATCATTAATTATTAATTTGACTTTACTTCCAATTCTCTTACCTTTTCTCCATAAAGAAGATCTTGAAGCTAAAGCCACAGGCGTCTGCTCTAAATATAATTTTGGTGCAATTTGTCTAGAGGTGTACTCTTTCATCCAAGGTAAAACTTTTTTTAATTTTTTTTTTTTTATATGCCAAAAATGTCTATAAATTTTTTTAACAACAAAAGAACTTTGAATATCACTATTTAATTTTAAGTTTTGAACAGCTTGTCTTATGAAAGAATGCTTTCTAAATATATTGGTGCAGGTTAAAAATACACAAATATCATATCTGACACCTTTATGTTTTTCATATTCTTCTAGTGCATTTTGAAGAGTAGCTTCAGTGGAAACAAGATCTCCAGAAAATTTTTTTTTTCTTAAAAACGGTACGTCTGCTCCGAATTTTTTTGCTTGTTTCGCTATTTTTATATCATCAGTTGAAACAAAAATATCATCACATACAGCACTTTTAATCGCTGATTTGATTGGGTAATATATTAAAGGTTTGCCTAAAACTTTTTGAAGATTTTTACTTTTTATTCCTTTAGACCCTCCTCTTGCAGGAATTATTGCTAAAACTTTTTTTTTACTCATATATTCTTTGATCCGTGAAGTCTCTCATTGATCTAAACCCTCCATTTATCATCGCTGTTTTTAATTCAGTATTTAGTATATTGATAATTTTGTTAACACCATCACTCCCATTAACTATTAATCCATAAAGAGCTGCTCTACCTAATGCGACCATGTCAGCTCCCAGACAAAGATATTTAATTATATCAGTACCTTTTTCCACCCCACCATCTGCAATAATAATAACTTTTTTATTTTTTTTTTTGATGTTTGAAATTTTTTTTAAAGCTTCAACGGTGCTTATCCCACTATTGAACATTCTTCCACCATGATTTGATATCCAAATTCCTTTTGCACCATTTTTTAATGCTAATTTCGCATCATTAAGAGTAAGTATGCCTTTAGCTATTACAGGTAATTTACTTTTTTTTGAAATATATTTAATTAATTTCCAATCATAAAATTTTGCTTGATCGACATCCTGAGGTAGAGGATTTGTTCTTTTACCGAATTTTCTTGCGTCGTAACCTGTCTCTATATCTAAATGTCTTCTAGAGCGTACATTTGCATCTAAACAAACCACGATTGAGTTACATTTGTTTTTTCTAACTTCCTCTATTTGTTTATCTATCCAATCAATGTTACCAAATGGAAATATTTCCCATCCAAAATTCAACTTTATATTTTGCTTTCTAATATCTTTTAAGGAGATCCTTCCTTGAGTTCCAAAAAAAGATAAAACATTTGATTTTTGAGCACCTTTTGCAGTTTCTATTTCGCCATTTTTATGAAATTGTGTTTGATGACCCATGGGAGCAATAACAATTGGTGAGTCATAAGTATTTTTAAAAAAATTAAAGTTTAATTTAGGATTTCCTACCTTATTCAAAAATTTTGGAACAATTTTTAATTTTTTTAAATCAGAAATATTTTTTTCTTTAGTAAATCCATCTTCTGCAGCTGCCTCAAGCCATTTAATTGTGTTGATTCTGATTGATTTTCTAGCTAATAGTCTTGCTTGATTAATTGTCTCAAATTTATGCATATTAAAAAATGAAATCTTCTACAACAATTTTATTTATTTTAATAGGGCTAAAGTTAATTATGACTAAATAATGATAAAATGTGTGGAATATCAGGAATAATAAATTTTAAAGAAAATATTGATAAAATAAAAATTCAAAAGATGCACTCTGCCATAAAGCACAGAGGGCCAGATGATGAAAAAATTATCGATCTTAAATTTTGTAAGTTAGGCATGTTAAGATTATCAATAATTGATCTTACTACTGCTTCAAACCAACCATTTAAAGATAATGATAGAAAAGTAACACTAATTTATAATGGTGAAATTTATAATTTTAAAGAATTAAAAGAACAATATTTTCCAAACAAAGAATTTAAAAGTAATGGCGATGGAGAAGTACTTTTATACTTGTACATTAAATTTGGAATTAATTTTGTTGAGAAAATAAAAGGTATGTTCGCAATTTGTATTGTGGATGAAAAATTTGATAAAATTTACTTAGTAAGAGATAGATTTGGTATTAAACCCCTGTACTATTACAAAAATAAAGATGGTTTTTTAAATTTCTGTTCTGAGATTAAAGGTTTAGTTCAACTTAATAACGTAAAACGAGAAATAAATTTTGAAGAAATATATCTATACCTTAATAAAGGATTTATTAACTCTACTAACCAAACATGGTTTAAAAATATTAATCAAATACCTCCGGGTAGCTATTTGACAATGGATAGAAAAAATATTGAGATTAAAAAATATTACAATCTAGAAGATCAAATAGATGAGGATAAAGATAATTCTAAAATTTCTTTTAAAGAAACTTTAAAAAATATTAAAGATAAAATTTATAACTCATTTTCACAACATAAAAATTTTGATGTAAAGGGTGGCCTACATGTCTCTGGTGGAACTGACTCGGCTATCATTTCAGCTCTTGCAAATATATTTAATTTAAATGAAAATTTGAAAACCTATACATTTACATTTGAAAATAAAATTTATAGTGAACTTGAAGATGCTGAAAAAATATCTAATTCGTGTAACTTAAAAAGCGAACATGCGATGTTAAAAGATAATGAAGTAGAAAACTTTATGTTTGATGTGCTTAAAGCTGAATATGAGCCATTTTCTTCTTTAAGAATTTTAAGTCAGCATCACTTATATAAAAAATTTAAAAACGATATAAGAGTGGTAATAGATGGGTCGGGTGGCGATGAAATTGGGGCAGGATATATTTATCACGTTCTACCGTGGTACCTAGATATTCTAAAAGATAATAAAATTACAAAAGAAAAACAAAGGTTTTATAAACTTTCTGAGTTTGTAAAAAATGATACAATTTCATTACAACACTTTATAACTGGATCTTTAAATCAAACTTTTTCACCAGGTTCATCAACAGTTGATGGAAGTGTATACTCAGGTAACAATTTAATAAATAGAGATTTTAATAAAAAATTATCTCAAACTGTTAATTTTGATTTGAAAAGACCCTTTAAATCATTTTTAAGAAATGCTCAATATGCTGATCTATATCATCTAAAATTACCCAGAGCATTAAGATATGTCGATAGAGCCTCGATGAGCAATTCTATTGAGTCAAGGGTACCGTTACTAGATCACGAATTAGTAGAGGCTTGTTTTCAAGCTCCATCTAGACATAAGATTATTAACAACCAGCAAAGATCTATATTTAAGTATAATTTTAAAGATAACGTTGATAATAATGTCTTGTTTAAAAATAAAAGAACCATAGCTGATCCTCAGTCATACTGGCTAAAAAATAATTTAAAAAATCTTTCAAAAGAAGTTTTTTACAGTAATAATTTTGATGAATTTGGTTTGTTAGACAAAAAAAAATTTAGAAAATATTATGAAAGTTTTTTAAATTATCCCAAACATTTCAATACTTTTTTTATATTTCAAGTTTTAATTATGGAATTATGGACAAAAAATATTTACAAGAATAATTTATAAATACTTTTTTGCGAGCCTAGTTATCACTACATCCTCTTTTTCATCAATATCTATATACTCTGGAAATTTTAATTCAAAAAAATGATTATTTCTTGAAATTCTGTTTAATTTTTTCATAAAAAATTTTTTTCTAAATATAAAAAAAGCACTATTAATTATATATATTGATTTTAAATTTTGGGTTCTTGAGTGTTGTTGATTAAATTTAAAATTTATTGGCTTAATTTGTTTATCGTTTAAAAAAGCAATTTTATTTATTTTATTGCATGAGGTGACACTGTCATAACCCTTGTTCATGTATTTTAACGCACTCATAAGAGTTTTTTGCATTAAAAAGGGGGAAGTTACATGAGCGTGAATAATTGGTTCATTTTCATTTTTTACATATTTTTTTAAAAAATTTTCAATCATATATGGTCCAGGACTTTTTCCTTGATTTTCCATATCAATAAATCTTTTATCCCTTAAATATATAGTAGTATTTTTAATCAACTTATCGTTTATAATACTTTTCATAATTTTTTTTGAGTCTGTATCTACAAAAATTTTAAACTTATTTAATTTATAAATTAATAATTTGAACAATGGGATATTGTTTTTAAATTTAATAAAATTTTTTTTTTTCACTCTTTGTGAATTTTCTTTTATAGTAATAAATATTTTATACATACTTTCTAATCCATTTTTCTAAGTTTTCTTTACCTTTAATAACTTCAAGATTTTGTGCAGCCCTATCATCATCGTCTAAAATACCTAATGGGTCATAAAAACAAGAGGGCTTATTCATAAATTTCCCTATTAGTGCTGTTGATGTGAAAGGAATAGATACACTTAAATCAGTTAACTCAGTTAATCTATATGGAGAACATTCACCATCAATGAAATTTACTCTTTCAATTTTTTTTAATTTTTCAATTAAATTTATATAAGTTTTACTATGATACTTAGGGTTTAACACTCTTTTAGTTTTAAAATATAGTTCAATATTTTTAAAATTATCAGTTAAGTCTACAATATCTAGTAAAAATTTTTTTGCACAATTGTTAGTTCTATAAATATTAGCATTTAAAATAATTGATCTAATAAAATTCGATGGAGCAACATCAAATACAGAGATAGATAATTTTGTTTTATCAATTATGAGATTAATTTTTTTATCTGAATACCAAATTGGGCTTACTAATTTTAGTGAACAACTACTGCTAATTTTGTCTTTTAAAAAATCTAAATATTTATCGCTCCATTGATAAATATATGGCCAGTTCATAGATTTAATTCCAACCTCCTCTGGTGGGTATTTACCATCTATTTTGTGCCCCAAAAAACTAGATGAATAATTATATAAAATTATCTTACAATAATTATCAATTTCATATGTCCATAATGGTCTAAATATAAAATCAGATATAGAAAACCAATACTCTTTTGCAAGTTTGTTTTTATCTATTTGTTTTACATAATTTTTTTTAACTTCCTCATCTGATAAAACTAATTTTTCCCATTTAAATGTTATTAAAAAAAATAAATTTATAAAAGTAAATTTTATAAAAAATAAAAAAAATTTTAATTTACTTAAAAAATTTAATGGAGGAAAAATTACTCTTGATGAATGAATATTAAAATCTTTTGTAATTTCATTTTTTTTAAACTTAAAATCAATTAAAAAATTTATATCTTTTTTAAATTCTTTTTTATACCAATTAAAAATATCATAAGAGTCATCTTTACTAATAGGTAGTGTTTCTGGCGTTAAATTGTTAAAGCATACATAATTTTTAAATTGAAAATTACGATTTGTATAAAATATCAAATTTAAAAAAGTCTTGAAGCTTTTAAAAAAAAAAAATGTGGACAAAAGATATAATAAAAAACTATTTAAACTTATATTAATTTTAAAACCTTTTTTTTTTTAATTTTTTTGACCAGGTTTTTGGCAAAGGATATATTAAATACTTTTTATCAAAAACTGATTTAAAGTATATTGCATTAAACCTAAAATTTATAAGATATCTTAATAAAAATTGTCTTAGTTGTAATTCATTTTTAATAGATATATCTTTTATTACTTCTTCACTTATTTCATCTTTAAAATTTTCAATCTCTAATTTTTTATTTTCTTTATTAAGAATTTTTAGCCCCTTTATAATCTTTAGCTTAAAAAAATTTTGAAACTTATTGATCATTTTCAAGAAAATTTTTTTCATAATGTCTAGATAAATCAGAGATGATTTTTAAACTCTTTTTACTTGCACCTTTTTTTTTAAATAATTGAATTTTTCGTTCAATATCCTTATCTCTTGAGAATACTACAGATAATGATCCACCTGCACTTTTATAGAGTTTTGTTTGGGGTGTATTAAAAAAAAATTCTCTTGGGATATTTTGTTTAATTAACTCTAATTTTGTAAATTTAGTAGGACTTGTGTTAAGAGCCTTTGAAACTTTTTTGATATATTTCGCTGGATCTAAAACAAACTTTTCAAAAGGAATACAAATAAAATTTTTATCTAATAATAATTTAGTTTTTTTTCTATTTATTAAGTTAAAATTGTACATTTTTTCTATATTTAAGATTGCTCTATTAATGTTATTGTTTTGCATAAAGGACTTTTTCCAAGTTTTTGCCCAATATGGTATAGGTTTATTTAGGTAATCAAATTCTACCTGTATTGATCTAGGATTATCAAAATGATTGATCATATTTAATCTCTGTTGATTAACCATGTCAATAGGATGTCTAATTAATTCAACATATGTCAATCTATCTTTTAAAGCGCTTATCAATAATTTAGAATAGTTTAATAAATCGTGAGTTGTTAAATGTAATATTGGCTTTTCTGTTTTTATTTTTTTAGGCACAAGTTTGTCACCACTACTTTTAAGTCTTTTAATGTAATTTTTATAATTATGGTGTCGAGTTACACTTGAAAGATCAAGATCTCTAAAATTAACCTCTCTACTCATCATTGAATTATATAATTTATAATCAGTAAGCATTCTAATAAGAGAAACAGCAGCATCTTTTTTTATTTTTTTAAAAAAGGACATTTTTAAAATAAATTCAATTTCGAATGCAAAGTAATACATTTCTACTCTACTAAGAGAAGAAAGAATTGGACTTAACATAGTTTTTCCACAACCAGGCAAGCCATCCGTGATTAATATTTTTTTTGCTAATTCACCTTTTCGAATTAAATTCATTTATTCAATAGGATGTTTTAAAATCCAATTATTACTTGTTTTTTTCCATAAATGCTCAGGTCTCCATTCATCCACCACATTATGAAAATGCTCCTCAGACATATCTAAATATTTTAGAAAATCATTAAAATATTTGGATGGAAATTCACCCTCATATTTATTCATTAATTGTATTCCTTCCTGTCTAGTTATATGGCCATCTCTTATTTCGTGAGCAGCATCCTCTACGCATCTGCCAAGTCCAAATTTTATATACCTCATATAATAATGCATCCCATCCATCTTATCATCTAAACTTGCATATTTTGAATAAGTACCCTCACTCCTTGTTAAATTTGGTTTGAAATTTGTATTCTTAACACAATAATAAAAGTTTTCTTGGGGTATCCATTTTTTAAAAAATGAAAAATAATATTTTCCTTCGACTCCAATGTCACTTAACTCTTTTTGGGAGGGGGGAACATAATAATTTAAATCTCCATTTAAAATATCTTCTTTTTTCAAATAGTCTTTACTAGATAAACCATAATCAATTAATTCTTGAAATTTTGAACCTTTGAAATGATGTTCTAGAAATTCAGAGCTTGGTTTAAAAGGTTTATCTACATATTTTGGATCCCCAGCATATTCTAATTCACCATTTTCTCCGTAGAAAACTAAATTAATATTTAATAACTTAGCTACATGAAAAGGAAAACTAACTTGCCCTAAAACAAATACATGAAACGCATCACCTAACTCTTCAAATGAAAGCCTTGCAAGTTTTCTTTGAAGTTTGCCATTTGGGCTATACAAAAAATTATTAAAACCTGACTTAATGTTTTCTCTTAAATTTTTCCATCCAATATCTGTATATTCTAAGGGAGACCAAGTGACTGTTAAAGGATTCATTCCATATTTATATTTCAATTGATGTGCAACATATCCTGAATCTTTACCTCCGCTACTTGGTACCACTACATCCCAAGCGCCGTTTTTACTTCTATGATTATCTAAAAGTTTATGAAGCTCATTTTCTCTAGCATCCCAATTTATAGAATTTTTAAGTTCATTATTTTTACATCCACTACAAATTTGATTTTCATCAAAAATTATTCTAGGTCTTTGATTAGACATTACACATTTTTTGCACCACAAAACTTCTTTAGGAACTTTTGTTATTTGTTTTTCTAAATTTCCTTTTTTAAATTTCATTTTT
>MDSV01222910.1_pt1 | contig 29456 bp, 25 predicted proteins | sample 810851 | NCBI WGS metagenome assembly MDSV01 (sample SAMN05326640, study PRJNA326480) | marine metagenome | isolation source: seawater | place: Atlantic Ocean: North East | collected 2012 | reverse complement strand
TGCGCAAAAGCGCTAAAAACAGTCTTTAGTTAGTCTTCTGGGTTAACCGCTTGAGCTTAAATGTGAGTTTAAGCCTAGAGAAATGACATCTTAGATGACAGAACCCGGCTTACAGAATATCTGGCATAATAATCAAAAAAATTAATGTTCTCCATTTGTACTTTTAAAGAAACTATTATATTGACTATTTTTTTAAAACCCATACTATCCCAAATAATCCCATAATGGAGGGTGATTTGGAAAAAACTAAAAAATTTAAAAGGTTAATCAGGAATGTTTTTATCGAGCTACGAAAACAAATTAGACAAAAAAGGGAGGGTGTCCGTGCCAGCTACTTTTAGATCCCATTTAAATTCCATGGGCTATAATGGTTTTATTACTTATCCATCATTTAATCATTCTGCTTTAGAAGCTTGCTCTCAAGATAGAATAGAAAAATTATCTAATACAATCGATTCTCTAAATCCATTTGAGGAAAAACGAGATTATTTCGCAACATCAATATTATCTGAAAGTGTAAATCTTCAATTTGACACTGAAGGCAGAGTATCATTGACTGACAAGTTACTTGATCACGCCAATATTAGAAACAATATTTTATTTGTTGGTCTTGGTAAAACTTTTCAGATTTGGGAACCAAAACTATTTGAAAAATTCAGTTTAGAAGCAAGAAAAAAAGCTTTTAAAAATAGATCAAATCTAAAATGGGAAAATAAACAATAGGGGGGGAGATAATATGAGTATAAACATTGGCGGTGGAGAACTTAAAGAACTTAAGCCTAGAATTTTAGTTTTAGGTGTAGGTGGTGCTGGAGGAAATGCAATAAATGCTATGGTAGAGTCCGGCATGCAAGGTGTTGAATTTGTTGCAGTCAACACAGATGCTCAAGATTTAAAGATGAGTAAAGCACATGCAAAAATACAAATAGGAATGAATTTAACAAAAGGATTAGGTGCTGGAGCAAAACATAATATTGGTCAAGCAGCTGCAGATGAGTCTTTGGGTGAAATCGTGAATTACATCCAAGGCAGCAATATGGTTTTTATTGCAGCTGGAATGGGTGGTGGAACTGGAACAGGCGCTTCACATGTAATTGCTAAAGCTGCAAAAGAATTGAATATTTTAACAGTTGGAGTTACCACTTTACCTTTTTCATACGAAGGACCAAAGAGAATGAGAAGGGCGCTAGAGGGTCTTGAAGCATTAAAAAAACATTTAGACACAGCAATTGTTGTTCCAAATCAAAATCTTTTCAAAATTGCAAGTGAGACCACAACTTTTGAAGAATCATTTATTTTGTCTAATAATGTTTTGAAACAAGGAGTTCAAAGTGTTACCGATTTAATGGTAAGACCTGGAATGATCAATCTAGACTTTGCTGATGTAGAAACAATAATGAGTTCAATGGGCAAAGCAATGATGGGAACTGGTGAAGCTGAAGGAGAAAACAGAGCTATGGCCGCGACCGAGATGGCATTAAATAATCCTTTGATCGATGAATATTCTTTGAAAGGTGCAAAAGGGTTATTGATAAATATTACTGGTGGAAAAGATTTGACTTTGTTTGAAGTAGATCAGACAGTACAAAAAGTTAGAGCTGAAGTAGATCCAGAGGCTGAACTAATTTTTGGCGCGATAAAAGATAGTAATATGGAAGGAAAAATGAGAGTTTCAATAGTGGCGACAGCCTTAGACGGCCATAAAACTCAAACTAATACAGTCTTGAACATGTCGTCAAGATTACACAGTAGAAACCCAGGTTACTCGGAAGGTTTATTTTCAAATTCAAATATTGATAATACTCTTAATTCAATCGAAGGAGCTACTGCATTGAAATTAGATGAAAAATTTGAATTAAATGAACAGATGGATCCAAGCATAATCAACAATCTGAACAAAAATGAAGCTGAATTAGATATTGGTAAAGAGACATCAAGTAATTCGGAAATAATTCCTGATGGCGTTTCAATTGAAAATGCATCATATATTGAAAGTAAAGAAAATAGCCATCAAGAGACAAGTGCTCAAAATTTAGATATTAATTCTGATTTAAACCAAACAGAAGAACATACTCCAAAATTATTTTCAGATGACAACGAGTCAGAAATCGATAGTAACGATGACTCTCATTCTGAACAGCTTTTTGAAGATGAAGGAAATGACGAGGATGAATTTGAAATTCCAGCATTTTTAAGAAAACAAAAATTTTAATGATCAGATATTATCATTATGATAACCCCAACATCATCGCCGGAATTATCTCATGTTCCGGTGATGCTAGATGAGGTCATTAAGATTTGTTCTCCTAGCAAAGGTGGGATTTATATAGATTGCACATTTGGCGGAGGAAGCTATTCCGAAAAATTATTAAAATATTCAAATACAAAAGTAATAGCTTTAGATAGGGACTCTTTAATAATAAAGATTAGTGACAGATTAAAAAAAAAATATCCAGAAAGATTTACTTTTTATCAAAAAAAATTTAGTGAGGTAAATACTGTTTTTCCCAGTCAATCTGTCGATGCTATTGTATTTGATTTAGGGTTGTCCTCAATTCAATTAAATGACTTTAAGAGAGGATTTTCTTTTAATTCTAAGGAAAAGTTAGATATGTCTATGGGGCTTTCGGTTATTTCAGCACAAGAGGTGGTTAATAATTTTAGTGAACAAAACTTAAAATCTATAATAAAGATTTTAGGTGAAGAAAAGGATGCATCCAAAATAGCAAAAAATATAGTTAAAGCTAGATTAAGAGGAAATATAGAAAAAGTCGATCAATTAGTAAAAATAATTGAACAAAGCAAGAAACAAAAATATAAAAATAAAATAAATCCAAGCACAAAAACTTTTCAAGCTTTAAGAATATTTGTTAATAAAGAAATTACCGAGTTAGTAAAAGGAATAATTAATGCAACAAAATTATTAAAACCAGGCGGAAAATTATTAGTTATAAGCTTCCACTCCATTGAAGATAAAATCGTAAAATTTTTTTTTAGTAATTTTTCCACTAATAAGTCAAAACCATCAAGATATTTCCCGGAAAATAATGAATCAAATATATTTTTATTTGAAAATTATAAAAACGAGTCTTTAAAACCTAAAGATAAAGAAGTAATTAAAAATCCACGTTCACGCTCAGCAAAATTAAGATATGCAATTAGAAGCAAACATAAATTTATTTACCCTTACGAATTTGAGATTAAATTTAAAAGGTATTTAGATTTGGAGAACGTGTATGTCTAAAATGAAATTAATTACATTATTTTTTATTTTTTCAATATTTTTAAGTATTACATCAGTAATAAAAAATAAAACAAGATCCATTGAAAAAAAATTAAATAAAATTGAAGTAAAAATTAACAAACTAGAAAAAGATTTAAATGAAGTTCAGCTAGATTACTTTTATCTTTCTTCCCCGGATAATTTATCAAAAAAAATTGATAGCTTAGGTATAATTAATTATATACCGATGGACTTTTCAAAAATTTATTTGAATTATGATGATTTTATTATTTCACAAAAAAAAATAACAACTCTTAGAGTAAATAATGAAAACAAATCACAGAAAAAATAAAAATTTTAATAAAAATCAAAAAAGCTTTTATTTTGAGGATTACTTAGAAACAAGTAGTAATTCAAAAAAAAAAACAAAATCGTTTATTTCTCAAGATAGAGTCTATCTTCTTTTTTTTTTATTTTTTTCACTAATAATAATCTTTTCAATTAAGATAATATTTGTTTCTTTGAAAGATATTAAAACTAATAATTATAGCAAAAATAAATCTAATTTTTCTGTTTTAAGAAGAGATATTGTAGATCGTCAAGGAATTTTAATTTCTAGAAACGTAAACTCATATCATGCAGCTGTTAATCCAAAATTAATTAAAAATAAAGAAAACTTTTTAATAAAAATGAAATTACATTTTCCTGATTTACCAATTAAAAAGATAAAAGAAAATTTGAAAAAAGGTAAATATTTTTATTTGAAGCGAGGTTTAGATTATGAAGATAAAGAAAAATTGTGGTCTTTTGGAGAAAAAGGAATAATTTTTGAGCCTTTTCAGTCTCGAATATATACTCATGCAAATTTGTTTAGTCATATTATAGGGCAAGTAGATTATGATAATTATGGAATATCAGGAGTTGAAAAATATCTTGATAAAGATTTAAAAGATAAGAAATTATTAAACGATCCTCTTCAACTAACTTTAGATACTAATTTACAACACATAATTAATGATGAATTAATTGGTTCTTTAAAAACCTTTAAAGCAACTGGTGGAGGAGCTCTTTTAATGAATTCAAGTAATGGTGAAATATTATCGTTAGTTTCTTTACCAAATTTTAACATAAACAAAAGAGCAAGTATCAAAGATAAAAAGTTTATTAATAAAATCACTAAAGGGGTGTATGAGTTGGGTTCGATATTTAAAACATTTACAGTTGCTTTAGCACTGGAAAAAAATATCGTTTCTCCTCAAACTATCATTAAAAATATACCTAAGAAAATTAAATGTTCAGTACATGAAATATCTGACATAAAAGAATTTCCAAAAGATTTATCAGTTGAAGATATACTTATAAGATCCTCAAACGTCGGCACTTTGATGATAGCTCAAAAAATCGGAGAGAAAGACTACAAAGAATTTATGAAAGATGCTAATTTATTAAAAACTCCTAAGCTAGAAATAGAAGAGGTTGGTTCTCCTTTGAGATTTGAGTGGAATAAATGCAAATTGGAAACAATTTCTTATGGACACGGAATTGCAGTAACACCTCTTCAAGTAGCAGCAGCTTACGCAGCATTGACCAATGGCGGTTATAATATTAAACCAACAATAATTAAAAAGAGTGACTATGAAATTAATAGACAAATAATTTCATCTAAAACTAGCAGTGAATTAAACGAAATTTTACGAAAAGTTGTTACCGAAAAAGAAGGTACAGCAAGTTTAGCTAATATTTACGGTTATGATGTTGGAGGAAAAACAGGAACCTCTCAAAATTATGGAAATAAGAATAAACATTTGAACACTTTTATATCTGTATTCCCCTCAAAAGAACCCAAGTATGTTTTATTGGTTATGTTAGAAAATCCTCAAGTAGCTAAAGATTTAATTTATAATTATCGAGGGATTGAATTAAAAGGTACTAGAAATGAAGCTGGATGGAATTCGGTGTATATTGCTGGCAAAATTATAGAAAAAATTGGACCTATTTTAGCCATAAAAAACGAAGAGTTTTACAACAAAAATGTTGTTAAAAAAATTAATTAAAAATTACCCTAAGAGACTTGGAAATCTTAATATAAAGGGTCTGGCTCTGAATAGTAAAGACGTAAAAAAAGGCTATATATTTTTTGCTATAAGAGGGAACAAAATAAATGGTGAAAACTTTGTAAATGATGCCATTAAAAATGGAGCAGTTCTAATTATCTGCTCTAAAAAATATAAATTAAAGAGCACGAAAAAAATTCATATAATCAAAACGTTTCATGTCAAGGATCTTTTGAGTGAAGCGACTTCAAAATTTTATATATTAAAACCAAAAAATATAATTGCTGTAACTGGTACTAATGGAAAAACATCTGTAGCTGACTTTTTTTATCAGATACTTGACATAAATAATATTCCAGTAGCATCTATCGGAACACTTGGTATTAGACAAAAAAAAGGATTTGTAAAAACAAATCTTACCTCCCCTGATATTATTACACTTCATAAAAACTTAGAAAATCTTAAAAGAAAGAAAATCGATAATGTGATTATCGAAGCATCAAGTCATGGATTAGATCAGAAAAGATTAGATAATTTGAATATTAAAATAGGAGTTTTTACAAATTTTAGTCAAGATCACCTCGATTATCATAAGACAATGAAAGCTTATTTAAATTCAAAATTAATACTGTTTTCAAAACTATTGTTAAAGAACAGACACGTAATTGCTGATAGTTCGTCAAAAATTTTTTCAATTCTTAAAAAAATTAGCAAAAAAAAGGGACTTAGATTGTTAGATACTAACAAAATATATAAAAGTATTGAACAGACTCAAACTCCATTAATAGGTTCGTTTCAAATAAAAAATTTATCGATGGCGGTTTTAGCAGCAAAGTTATGCAATTTAAGCGAAGCAAAAATTAATGCTTCGTTAAAAAAAATAAATAATGTTGAAGGTAGATTGGAATTGATTAAAAAATATCCTGGGAATAAAAGAGTTTTCATTGATTATGCTCATACACCAGAAGCACTGTCAGAGGTTTTAAAATCTTTAAAATCCCGTTTTAATAGTGAAATTTCTATCGTATTTGGCTGTGGGGGAGAAAGAGATTTCAAAAAAAGACCTATAATGGCGAAGATTGCAAAAAATTTTTGCAAAAAAATTTACGTTACAGACGATAACCCTAGAAAAGAAAATCCAGCTAAAATTAGAAAAGAAATTACAAAAAATTTAAATGGGAGCAATTACTATGATATTGCCAAAAGATCAAGCGCAATAAAAAAAGCTATAGTTAGTGCAGAACCTTATGAAACTGTGTTGATAGCAGGAAAAGGGCATGAAAACTATCAGGATTATGGAAAAAAGATAATTTCTATTTCAGATAGAAAAATAATTAAAAGCTTAAAAATAAAAAAAAATATGAATTATAAAAAACAAAAATATTTTTTTAATTCAAAAATATTGAATATGATATTAAAAAATAATAAATTTTATAAGTTTAATGGCATAACAATAGACACAAGGAACTTACAAAAAGATAATCTATTTTTAGCAATTAAAGGCAAAAACAGGGATGGAAGTTGCTTTATACCAGAGGCAATCAAAAAAGGTGCTAGATATGCTGTGTCTTCGAAACCTAATAAAAGATACCTAAAAAAAATTATTAAAGTTAAAGATTCAAATACTTTCCTAAATAAATTTGCAAAACTCAAAAGAGAAAATTGCAAAGCAAAAATTATTGCCGTGACCGGAAGTGCTGGTAAAACCTCTTTAAAGAATATTCTAAGTAACTTATTACAAAATTATAGTTCAACTTATTCATCACCAAAATCTTTTAACAATCACTATGGTGTTCCTTTAAGTTTATCTAATCTTAACCTCAATCATCAATTTGGAGTATTTGAAGTTGGAATGAATAAAAAAGGGGAAATTAACAAATTATCTAAAATTTTAAAACCAAACCTTGCCATTATTACAAATATAGCTGAGGCGCATATTGTAAATTTTAAAAATATTAAAGGGATAGCAAAAGCAAAAAGTGAGATAATAGATAATATTCAAGAAAATGGCACTCTTGTAATAAACAGAGACGATAAATTCTATAACTTTTTAAGTGATAAAGCTAAAAGAAAAAAGATAAAAATAATATCTTTCGGAAAATCAAAAAATTCAGACGTACATTTGTTGAAACTTATTAAACATAAAAAATCCAAAAGTATTTTTGTGAGTATTAAAAATGAAGTCTTTAAGATAAAATTAAAAAATATAAACATCTATAATGTTTTAGCTTCTATCGCTGTACTTAAAGATTTAAATTTAGATCTTCGTAAAACATTAAGACTATTTGAAAATTTTCAACCATCTGAAGGAAGAGGAAAAGTTTATAAAATCAAAAGATACAATAAAAATTTTAACTTAATTGATGAGAGTTATAATGCAAATCCATTTTCAGTTAAGAATGCATTAAGAAATTTTTCTGAAATAACGAAAAAAAAATCCAAAAAATATTTATTATTAGGAGATATGCTAGAACTTGGGGATCGATCAGAAAGATACCACAAAAAACTCTCTCAACTTATTAACAGGACAGATATAGATAAAGTTTTTGTTAAAGGAGAAAAGGTCCTTTTTACTTATAAAAATTTAGATAAAGGTAAACGTGGGAACATTTTTCAATGCGTTCAAGACGTAGATCTAATTTTGAAAGAAATAATATCTACTAATGATTATTTAATGATAAAAGGATCTAACGCAACTGGTTTAAACATTATTAGCAAGGAAATGATAAAAGGAATTTAATGCTATTTAACTTACTTACCTCTTTAATTGATCAGTATACTTTTCTTAATGTATTTAAATACCTAACTTTTAGAACTGGCCTGTCGGTTGTTACGTCTTTAGTAGTAGTATTTATAATCGGAGGACCGCTAATAAAAATTTTTTCATCTAATATGATTTCTGGTCCAATTAGGCAAGACGGGCCTATTGATCATATAATTAAAAAGTCAGGAACACCTACTATGGGTGGCGTTATCATAATAATTGGCATGCTCTCAGGCACAATATTATGGGCAGACCTAAATAATATTTATATTTGGACGTTAATATTCGTATCTTTAAGTTTAGGATTATTAGGATTTATAGATGATTTACTTAAGATAAAATTGAAAAATTCTAGAGGATTAAATTCAAAATTAAAATTTCTCGGTCAATTAATTATTGGAATAATTGCAATTTATATATTAATAAAATTCTCAGAACACGAATATTTATATAACCTCTATTTTCCATTTTTTAAAAATTTAATTTGGCAAATGGGTTTGTTTTTTATTCCTTTTGCATTATTTGTAATTATCGGATCATCTAATGCGGTAAACTTAACAGACGGTTTAGATGGTTTGGCGACTGTACCAGTCATGTTAGTTGCTTTGTCTTTTACATTGATTTCTTATGTCGTAGGAAATACAATTTTTTCAGAATATTTACAATTGCAGTATATTCCTGATGTAGGAGAACTTTCTATATTTTGTGGATCAATCGTTGGATCTTGTTTAGGTTTTTTATGGTATAACGCCCCTCCAGCAAAGATTTTTATGGGCGACACTGGTTCCCTTTCTTTGGGGGGCTCTCTAGCTGCTGTAGCTATCATAGCTAAACATGAAATTGTTTTAGCAATCATTGGAGGACTTTTTGTTCTTGAAACTGCGTCAGTAATTATTCAAGTTATTTCATTTAAACTTACTGGAAAACGGATTTTTAAAATGGCGCCCATACACCATCATTTTGAGCAAAAGGGTTGGGCAGAGGCCACAATTGTAATAAGATTTTGGATTATAGCTATAATACTAGCTTTAATTGGACTAGCGACATTAAAAATACGTTAATGGATGTCTAATAAATTAAATTTAAAAAAATTATCTTTTTTAATATACGGTCTTGGATCTACTGGAAACTCAGTAATTCAATTTTTTAAAAAGAAAAATATTTCAAACTTTTTTATATGGGATGATAAAAAAATTTCATTAAAAAATACTCGATATAAATGTTTAAATTTTCCTAGATTGATTAAGGAAGTTGATTATATAGTTTTAAGCCCAGGTGTAAGTTTAAAAAAAGCAAAATTTAAAAAGGATCTTAAAAAATATGAAAACAAAATAATCTCAGATATTGATTTACTATATTTAACTAATCCGAACTTAAAATCTATTGTTGTCACTGGGTCTAACGGTAAATCTACAACTTGTAAAATGATTGCACATTTATTAAAAAAAAATAAGTTTAATTTTGCTTTAGGTGGAAATATTGGAACCCCGGTTCTTAATTTAGATATCAAAAAAAATACTTTCTTAGTGATTGAAGCATCTTCATTCCAACTTTCACATTCAAAATTTATTTCACCGAAATTTGCAATTTTACTAAATTTAACAAAAGATCATTTGGATTGGCACGGATCTATGCAAAATTATTCAAACTCAAAATTTAAAATATTTAAATTACAGCAAAAAGATGATTTTGCACTTATTAATAAAAATTTGGAAAATGTTTTTAAAAAAAAAAGATATTTGTGTAAAAATATATCAATTAACTCAAATGAGTATAATAAAATAAAATACAAATTAAAAAATATTTATCTAAAATCAAAAGCTAATGATGAAAATATGAGTTTTGTTTATACGTTATCAAAATTACTTAAGATAAATGACATTACTTTTTTAAAATCAATGAATACATTTAAAGGTTTGCCACATAGATATGAAATATTTTTGAAAAAGAAATATATAACTTTTGTTAACGACTCAAAAGCGACAAGCTTAAGATCTGCAAAATTGGCTTTGGAAAACAGTAAAAATATTTTTTGGATAGTTGGAGGATTGCCAAAAAAGAAAGATATAATTAGTCTTAATAATGTAAAAAAAAATATTATTAAAGCATATATAATTGGAAAAAATACAAACTTTTTTAAAGGTAAAATTGAAAATAAAATCAAATTTTCTGTAACTAAAGACTTAAAGAGCACAATTAAGAAAATTATAAAAGACATAAATTTACTCAAAAAAGAGAAGCTTACAATTTTACTAAGTCCAGGCGCTGCTTCATTTGATCAATTTAAAAATTTCGAAGATAGAGGAAATAAATTTAAAAAATTAAGTAAATTTTATGCTAAAAAAATTATTTGAATTTGAATTAAATATTTATTGGAGGAATATTGACAAAAATATTTTTTTTGGTTTTATAGTTTTATTTATTTTAGGACTTTTTTTTTCTTTTTCTTCTACGTCTTCGTTAGCAGGTGAAAGATTAAACAAAACTTACTACTTTTTTTTTTCAAAACATTTAATATTTACATTTCTATCTTTACTTATTATGTTTTTTATTTCTGCAATAAATACCTCTATACTTAAAAGACTTATTATTCCTTTATTTTCTTTATTTTTTTTATTGTTAATTTTAGTCCCAATAATTGGCGTCGAGGTTAAAGGAGCTAAAAGGTGGTTAGATTTTAATTTTTTTAGGCTTCAACCTATCGAGCCTTTAAAACCTTTTTTTATTTTAGTAACTGTTCAAATATTATCATTGAGTAAATTTCAAAACTTACGGGTAAAATATTTTTTTAGTTTTTTGCTATTAACTTCAGTAATTATTCTTTTAATTGACCAGCCAGATCTTGGGCAGTCAATTTTATTAATCGGGAGCTGGATAGCAACTGTATTTATTTCAGGTGTAAACTTAATGTTTATAGTAAGCTTTTTTATTTTATTTCTACTTTTGATCGGTGGAATTTTATATTTATTTCCAGAAAAATTTGGTTATATAATTAATCGCTTGATTACCTTTTTTGATCCAAGCAAAGGAGATAACTTTCAATCATCAATAGCCTTGGATGCAATAAAGTTGGGTGGTTTAAAAGGCAAGGGTATGGGCGAAGGAATACTTAAAGATAACGTGCCTGAGGCACACACTGATTACATTATTGCAATAATATCTGAAGAATATGGATCTATTGTTTCGATCTTAATTATAGCTATTTTTTTATACATTGCTTTCAGAATTATTAAAAATTGTATTTTAAAAAAAGATGACACACTAAAACTCTCTTTATGCGGACTTGCTTCACTTCTAATATTTCAGACATTTATTCATGTTGGAGTAAATACAAGTTTACTTCCAACTACAGGCATGACTTTGCCTTTTTTAAGTTATGGTGGTTCATCTTTAATTGGAAGCTCTATTTTAGCTGGAATTATTTTAAATTATACAAAAACTAAATTGGAGTTTGATGACTAGCAATATAAAAAAAATAATTATTGCGACAGGTGGCACAGGAGGTCATGTATTTCCGGCCTACAGTTTAGCAAAACATTTTAACGAAAAAAAATTTAAAGTTGAAATAGTGATTGATGAAAGGGGTTTACGATTTTTAAACAATCATGAAAAACTTAAGATTATAAAAATTCCTACATCTACTTTTTTTGGAAAAAATTTTTTAAAGTCAATTTTTTCTATATTTATCATTCTTTATTCGATACTGAAATCGTTTGTATATTTATTATTTAATAGGCCAAACCTCATTTTCGGTATGGGTGGGTATTCATCTTTCCCGATTTGCGTTGCAGCTTTTATTTTAAGAATTCCTTTTATAATTTATGAAAATAATTTGCATATAGGAAAAACAAATAAATACCTTTTACCATTTGCTAGAAAAATACTTGTATCTTTTAAGGATCTTGAGGGTATTACAAACAACTATAAGATTAAAATTTTTGAGGTTGGAAATATTATTCGAAAAGAAATATTCAATTTCAAAAATTTACCTAAAAAAAGCAACAAAGATAGAAATTTAAAGTTATTAATCTTGGGTGGAAGTCAAGCTGCAAAAGTGTTTGCAGAAAAACTTCCTAAAGTATTCGAAAAATGCAAGAGGTCCAAAATAGATCTAGAAGTTTACCAACAATGTTTGCCTGAACAAAATGAGCTTTTAACTTCTTTTTATAGAAACTTAAATATAGATTTTGAAATTTTTAATTTTAGCAAAAATATTTTTGATTATTTTTCTAAAATAGATTTAGCTATAACCCGATCAGGATCTTCTATGTTAGCAGAGTTAATTAATGCAAAAATACCATTTATTTCAATTCCTCTGCCTTCCTCTGCCGACAACCATCAATTAAAAAATGCTATTTATTATGAAAAAAATCAGTATAGCTACCTAATAGAAGAAAAATACTTAAATGAAAAACTGTTCGAATTAATAAAAAAGATTAACGAAAACAGAGCATTGTTAGATCAGCTTATTGTAAAGCAAAAAGATTATTCTGACGAAAATGTTTATAATAATATAGACAGAGAGGTGGATAAGATAATTAATGAAAAACATTAGAATTGGACAGAAAGAAATAATTCATTTCATAGGTATCGGAGGCATAGGGATGAGTGGATTAGCCCAAATTATGAAGAATATGGGTTTTAAAATACAAGGAAGCGATCAAAGTAAAAACAAAAATACACTTAATTGCACCAAAGTAGGAATAAAAGTTTTTAAGGGACACTCAAAGGAAAATATTAAAAATGCTACCATACTTGTAAAGTCATCAGCAATAAAAAATAATAATACCGAGATAAAATACGCAAAAAAACGAAAAATTCCTATTTATTCAAGAGCCGAGGTTTTAGCTGACGTCGTTTCACTGAAAAAAAATATAATTATTACAGGTTCTCATGGTAAAACTACTACAACCTCATTAGTCTCTAAGATTTTATCTGATCAAAAACTTGACCCAACTATAATTAACGGTGGTGTGATAAATTCACTAAATAGTAATGCAAAATTAGGAAAAGGTGATTGGTCAATTTTAGAGGCAGATGAGTCTGATGGTAGTTTTTTAAAATTACCTATTAATTATTCAATAGTCACTAATATTGATTATGAGCACATAGATTATTACAAAAGCTATAGTAATTTAGAAAATGCATTTATTGAATTTATTAACAAAACTCCTCCAATTGGAAAATCTTTAGTTTGTATAGATAATAAGAATATAAGAAATATACTGCCTAAAATTAAAAATAAAAATATTCTTACATATGGATTTAATAAAAAAGCTAATTATAGAGTACAAAATCCAAGATATAAAGTTTCTAACTCTTTATTTGATTTATATTTCAAAGATTTAAAAAACAAAAAAACTGTAATAAAGAATATTAATTTAAGATTGATAGGTGAACATAATATTCTTAATGCGACCGCCGCAATAGCAGTTTGTATTAATCTTGGTGTTAAGATTGCTATTATAAAAAAAGCGATGAAAAACTTTTCTGGCGTTCAAAGAAGAATGACTAAGATATTTACAAAAAATAAGAATGAATTTTTTGATGATTACGCTCATCACCCAACTGAAATTTCTTCTATTCTAAAAGGGGTAAGAAAAGTTTATTATAATAGAAAAATTATAACTGTTTTTGAGCCACACAGATATTCAAGAATTTTATCTCTAAAAAAATCGTTTTCAAAATCTTTTGACAAATCAGATTTAGTCTTAATTTGCCCTATTTATGCTGCCAATGAAAAGAAAAACTCAAAGTTTGATCTTTTAAAATTTGCAAAATTAATATCTAAAAATTCGAAAACTCAAGTTGTAATTGTAAAGAGTCAAAAAGAGCTAACAACATTCCTTAAAAAAAATTTAATACAAGATGAAATTATCATTGGTATGGGTGCAGGACTTATATCTCAATGGATGAGAGAATTAAGGTTTAGTTTATGAATTTAGATAGATTAAGTTTGCAAGAAGAATTCGGAAAAAATTTAATTTTCAAAGAAAGTTTATCGAGATATAATTGGTTTAATCTCGGCGGTCCTGCTGATATTTTTTTTCGACCTGAAAATAAAGATCAATTAATTAAATTTCTAAAAACAATTCGAAAAGAAAATTACAAAATATATGTATTGGGGGCAGGATCTAATACGCTAATAAGGGACTCTGGTATTAGAGGTGTAGTAATAAAACTAGGTTCAAAATTTGCAAAGATGACTTTACAAGAAAAAGATGTAATTGAGGTTGGAGCAGGAGCGTTAGATAAAAATATTTCTAATTTTGCAAAAAATAATAATATTAGTGATTTAGAGTTTTTGTCTTGCATACCTGGTACAATCGGTGGTTCAATAACAATGAATAGCGGTTGTTATGGTTCTGATATTTCTAAAATTTTGTTATCAATTAAAATTTTAGATTTTGACGGAGTGGAAAAAGAGATTTCATACAACAATATTAAATTTGAATATAGGGGAACTAATTTACCTAAAAACTACATTATTTTGTCAGCAAAATTAAAAGGTTCTAAGGGTAAAAAAGATTTAATTGAAAAAAAACAGAATGAATTTATTGAAAACAAAAAAAAAAACTCAGCCCAGTCAGATAAAAACGGGCGGAAGCACATTTAAAAACAATAAAGATATAAAAGCTTGGAAAGCAATCAAAGACTCTGGCTGCGATAAATTGTTTATAGGTGATGCAAAAATTTCTGAAAAACATTGTAATTTTTTTTTCAATAACGGAAAAGCAAATACAACAGATATAGAAAAATTAATTAATAAAGTAAAAAAAGAAGTTCTAATTAAAACTGGTATTAACCTCGAGCTAGAGATAAAAATTATTGGAGATGAAAAATAAAAACGTTTTAGTCGTCCTTGGCGGCACTTCTGGAGAAAGGGAAGTAAGTCTAGAGAGTGGTAGAGCTTGCGCAAATGCTCTGAGAAGAAAAGGTTATAAAGTTTCAATTTTTGACTCTAAAAAGAAACCATTTAGCTTAATTGACAAAAATAAAATAGATGTAATTTTTAATGCATTACATGGAAAAGATGGTGAAGATGGAGTTGCTCAAAGTTACTTTGAATATTTAAGAATACCTTACACCCACTCTGGGGTTACAAGTTCCTACAACGCTATGAATAAAGAAATTTCAAAAAAGATATTTAGAAGAAATAAGATTAAGTCTCCAAAACATTTTATGATCTATAAAGATAATTTTAATAATAAAATATTAAAAATGGAACTTAAAAAAAAAAGATTTAATTTTCCAATTGTAGTTAAACCCTCAAACGAGGGATCTAGTCTTGGAGTTAAAATATGTAACAATTTTCAAGAGTTATATAAGTTTACGAAAATTATTATTAAGAAATTTCCAGAGCTAATTTTTGAACCTTTCATTGGAGGTCAAGAAATACAGGTAGCTGTAATTAATGGAATTGCTTTAGGCGCTATTGAGCTTAAACCTAAAAGACAGTTTTATGATTACAAAGCAAAGTATACCAAGTCAGCAAAAACTAAACACATCATGCCAGCAAATTTAAAAAAAGAAAAATATAATGAAGTTTTAAAAATAGCTAAAAAGGCTCATAAAGCTTTAGATTGCAAAGGTGTGACAAGATCTGATTTTAAGTTTTTTAAAAATAAATTTTATTTGCTAGAGATTAATACCCAACCAGGTATGACAAGTTTGTCATTAGTCCCAGAAATTGCAAATTATAGAGGAATATCTTTTGAAGATTTGGTTGAAAAAATATTACTTAATGCCAGCATTAATAGATGAAAAAAACATTTTTGGGGCTTATCTTTCTATTTATTTTATTAACAACCTATATTCCAAATTTTAAGTTTTTAAATATTTCAGAAATTAATATTAAAGAAATAAAGATAGAAAATAATGATATTTTAACTTCTGAGGAATTATTGAAAAATTTAAATTTCTTATATAAAAAAAACTTATTTTTTTTAGATAAAAATACCATTGAAGAAAGCTTAAAGAATGAAACGTTTATAGAAAGTTTTACTTTAAAAAAAATTTATCCTAGAACTTTAATAATTAAGATATATGAAAAAGAGCCTGTAGCAATCTTACAAAATAAAAGAAGTAAGTTTTATTTCTCCAAAAAAGGAAAATTAATAAATTTCAGAGAAATTAAAAAGTTCAAAGATTTACCATTGGTTTTTGGAAATAAAGATTCTTTTTATTCTTTATACCAAAATCTTTTAGAGATTAATTTTCCAATATTAACTATTAAATCTTTTTATTTTTTTGAGTCAGGAAGGTGGGATTTAGTTATACAAGGTGATAAAGTCTTAAAATTACCTATTAAAGATTATTTAATTAGTTTAAAAAATTTTATGGAGTTGAAAGAAAACAAAAATTTTAAAAATTATAAGATTTTTGATTATAGAATAGTGGATCAATTGATCCTAAATTAAAGAATGGAAAACAGTGCTCAAAGTCTATTTGTTGAAATTAATGAGTCAAATTATATTTTTTTTGTAGTTGAGCATGACAACGATCAAAACATTAAACTACTAAAAAAAATAATTGTTAAAAATGGCGAGTTGCAAAACAGAAAATTTTTAAACATTGATGTAGCTAGCAGATTGATCAAAGAAAATATTCAACTTATAGAAAAAGATTTAAATAATATATATAAAGATGTAACCATTATTTTAGATAATTTTGACTTTAATTGTATAAATATTTCTGGATTCAAAAAGTTAAATGGATCTCAAATTTTAAAAGATAATATTTCTTTTATAATTAATACACTTAAACAAGTAATTTCTAAAGCTGAGAAAAAAAAAACTATAATACATATTTTTAATTCAAAAAGTATTTTAGATGGAACTAGAGTTGAAAATTTACCGATCGGATTATTTGGTGATTTTTACAGCCATCAATTAACTTTTTTTTTAATGAAAAATAACGACTTAAAGAATGTAAAAAACATATTTAACAGAAATAATCTAAATGTAAAAAAAATACTTTTAAAAAATTATTGCGAAGATACTTTATTAATTGATTTTAAAAAAGAGGAAAATAATTTTCTTAAATTAAAGGTAAATAAAAATTATTCATCAATAAGCCTTTGTATAAATTCTTCTCCTACATACCTAGAAAATTTTAGTTTTGGAACAAATATTATCTTTAAGGATATTGAAAAAGTATGTTCAATTGATAACGAAATGATAAAAAATATTTTTTCAAAAAACTTTAACAATTACGATAATGATTTTGTAGAAAAAGAATTTTTTGTTAATACAAATTTTAGAAAAATTAGAAAAAATCTAATTCAAGAAATAGTTAAAGCAAGGGTTGAAGAAATATCAGATATTATCTTTAAAAAAAATATTAACTTAAAAAATTTTTATAAAGAAAAATTAAAAATTTTTATTTATATTGAAGACATTCTTATTTTAAAGAATTTTAAAGATGATTTCGTACAATCTTTTTCAAAAAATAATTCTGTGGCTGAAATAATTGAGGATTTTGAGCATGAGGATTTTATCAGGAACGCAGTCAACCTGTCTCTGTTTGGCTGGAAAAAGGAAGCAGTACCTATAATTCAGAATAAGAATTCTTTAATAACGAGGATTTTTAAGTCTTTATTTGGATAATTGATTGTTATTTTTTGAAACATTTGTTGTTTTAATTAGAACAAATCTATTATGTATAAAAATTTTTAATGTCTCAACAAAATCAAAAAACTATAAACGACACGATTAAGCTTTGCGGTGTCGGTCTTCATAATGGTGTTAAAGCAAATCTTGCTGTTCATCCAGCTAAAGAAAATTTTGGAATAAAATTTTGTAGAATAGATATTGATAAAGAAAATTTAATTGATGCTAAATACTCAAATGTTATAGAGCCAATACTTTGTACAAAAATTAAAAATAACAATGGCATTTCCGTCTCTACTGTTGAACATTTAATGGCAGCTTTTTTTGGAGAAGGAGTTGACAATGCTTTAGTTGAAATAGATGCATCCGAAGTTCCAATACTTGATGGTTCTGCAAATGAATTTGTTGAAGCAATACGATCAGTAGGTTTAAAAGAACAAAATGAATTAAGAAGGTATATAAAAGTTTTAAAAAAAATTGAAGTTAAAGAAGAAGAAAAATTTATTTCAATTGAACCTCTGGATAACGACTTAGTAGTAGATTTTGAAATCGTGTACCAAAACCCTCTGATTAGAACAAGAAGAAAAGAATTCAAGTTGAGCATCGATGATTTAACAAATATTTATAATTCAAGGACTTTTTGTTTATATGAAGATATTGATTTTATTAAAAGCCAAGGCTTAGCAAAAGGAGGGTCTCTTGAAAACGCTGTAGTTGTGAAAGGGAGCGAAATCTTAAATGATGATGGTTTAAGAAACAGACATGAATTTGTTTATCATAAAATCTTGGACTGCCTTGGAGATCTAATGTTATCAGGTTACAGGATGCACGCTCATGTAAAAACATCACAGGGTGGACACGCTTTAACAAACAAATTACTAAATAAATTTTTTTCCGATCAATCAAACTGGGCTTTAAAAATAGGTGATACAATTAATGCAAATGAAGACGGCAAAGAATCACCTAAAAAAACATTATCAGCCAATATTTAATAAAACAAAATTTTACCAAATATAGTTTATTTGATATGTATTAAAAATGTATCATAGATTTATTTATGTTTTATTAATATCTTTAACCATAACTAATTGTGCAAAGAAAGAATTAGAATACGAGACTAAAAGTAAATCTGATCCATACGTTTTATATAAAGAAGGATTTGAGGCATTTGAAGAAGGAGACTATTTTTTCGCTAATAAAAAATTTTCTGAAGCAGAATTAAATTTTGAAAATATAGATTTTGCAGCTAAATCTGCGATTATGTCTTGCTATGCTCTTTATGGAATAAATTTTTATGATGAAGCGTTAGAAAACTTAGATAGGTATTTAAATAAATATCCGGCTGACGAGAATGTACAATATGCTCATTATCTAACTGCAATAGTACATTTTGAACAAATAGCTGACGAAAAAAAAGATCTTAAACCGTTAATAGATGCAAACAATAAAATAGATTTTTTTTTAGAAAAATATCCTGACTCTGACTATGCTATTGATTTAAAATTTAAAAAAGATTTAATAACCAATCAATTAGCAGCAAAAGAATTATTTGTAGCAAAGTTTTACATTAGTTCACAAAAATGGATACCCGCAATCAACCGTTTAAAAGTTATAGTCCAAAAATATGACCAAACAATTTATATAGAAGAGGCTCTTCATAGGTTGGTGGAGATTCATCATTATTTGGGACTTCAGGAAGAAGCCGATAAATATGCAAAAATTTTAGGTTATAATTACAACTCAAGTCAATGGTTTGAGCAATCTTATAAATTACTCAATAAAGATTATAAAATAAAGAAGAAAATTGTATCAGAAAAAGATGATAGTTTTTTTAAAAAGATACTTAAAAAAATAAAGTGACACAAATGAATCAGAAATCAGAATTAATCAATTTATATAAGAAAAAGATAAATCTTCTTAAAAAACACAACAAACTTTATTTTGAAAAAGACAATCCAGGAATAACGGACTCACAATATGATGACTTAAAAAGAGAAATTATAAATTTAGAAAAAAAAAATATTTTTTTGAAAAAATTAGGTCTTAACGAGGGAATAGTTGGTGCATCACCATCAAACAAATTTAAAAAGATCAAACATTTAAAACCAATGCTATCTTTATCCAATGCTTTTAATAAGACTGACATGAATGATTTCTTAAAAAAGATTAATAATTTTTTAAATACTACAAATAAAGAGATTGAATTTTCATCAGAGCCGAAAATAGATGGTATTTCAGCCACACTTATTTATGAAAATGGAAAGCTTGTTAAAGGTCTCTCCAGAGGCGATGGATTAACTGGAGAGGACATTCTAGAAAATCTTAAAACTCTAAATACAATTCCAAAAAAAATCATTGGAGAAAATGTTCCCGCTTTATTAGAAATTCGAGGTGAAATATATATAGGAAAAAAAGATTTTAAGAGTATTAAAAGTAGTTTTGCTAATCCAAGAAATGCCGCCGGAGGTTCATTAAGACAAAAAAATCCAAATGAGACATCTAAAATTCCATTAAAATATTTTGCCTATGGATTAGGTGAAGTAAAACCAATGGTATTCAAAACTCAATCTGAATTTTTAAATAAAATTAAAGACTGGGGTTTTTCTATTAATCCATTAATAAAGATTGTGAAAAACTTGGATGAGGTTGAAAGTCAGCATTCTTACTTAGACTCTTTAAGATCTTCCTTGGATTATGATATTGATGGACTTGTTTACAAAGTAAATAATTTGAAGTTACAATCAAGGTTAGGAAACACCTCTAGCTCCCCACGATGGGCTATCGCATATAAGTTCTCATCTGAAAAGGCTAATACTAAGATCAAAGATATTGTCATACAAGTTGGAAGAACTGGAGCCATAACACCAGTTGCTAAAGTAGAACCAGTAACTGTTGGAGGCGTTGTTGTTTCAAATGCGACTTTGCATAATGAAGATGAAATAAACAGAAAGGACATAAGAATAGGTGATATAGTGTTAATTCAAAGAGCCGGAGATGTTATACCTCAAGTAATTTCTGTAGATAAATCAAAAAGAAAAAAGAATAGTATAAAATATATTTTTCCTACAAAATGTTTATGTGGAGCTAGCACTCAAAAAGAAATTAATAAATTAACGAGAAAAGAAGATGCTGTAAGAAGATGTTTAAAAGGATATGATTGTAATTATACTGCTAAAGAAAAATTAAAACATATCGTATCTAAAGACGCTTTAAACATTGAAGGGTTGGGGAAAAAAGTTGTTGATCACTTTTGGGAGTTAGATATTATTAAAGAACCCTCTGATATTTTTAAGATTGATTATAATAAAATTAGCTCTCTAGAAGGATGGGGAGATTTATCAATCAAAAATTTAAAGCAAGCAATAAATGAATCTAAAAATATAGAATTGGATAAATTTATTTTTTCAATAGGTATAAGGCATATTGGTCAAGAAAATGCAAAAATTCTGGCTAGTTTTTTTAAATCTATAAGAGGATTTTGTGATCTATTTAATAAAAAAACTAGAAAGCAAATTCTTAAAAATTTGTTAGATTTGGATGGAATTGGAGATACTCAAATTGAGTCGATAGAAAAATTTTTCTCTAATAATAAAAATATTGAGATAATAGAAAATTTAATAAATTGTATTGAAATAAATGATTTTAAAGTTAAAAATAAGAGAGGAAAATTTACAAATAAAACACTTATGTTCACTGGTGGTTTTGAGAAAATGAGTCGATCAGAGGCAAAATTATTGGTTGAAAACAATGGTGGTAAAGTTTTAGGAACAATTTCTAAAAAACTAGACATACTAGTAGTTGGCAGTTCTAAACCTACAATTAAAAAAATAGAGAATGCAAAAAAACTCAATATTAGAATTTTAAATGAAACTGAGTGGTATAAAACTTTAAATCTCTGAGCAAGCTTGTTTTAAATCAAATAACTCATCTTTATTCATATATTTCTTCAAATTTATAAAGACATTTTTGTGATAGTTATTAAGCCAACTTATTTCTTTTTCTTTAAGTAGTCTTAAATCTATTAAAGATTTATCTATAGGAGCCATTGTCAAATTAACAAATTTAAATCCTTTTCCATTTTTTTTAACTCTGACAAGGTTTTCAATTCTTATTCCAAATTTACCATTTTTATAATAGCCAGGTTCATTTGAAAGAATCATTCCCTCTCTTAAATTCACTTTATTATTTTTCGATATTGCTTGAGGTCCTTCATGTACATTTAAAAAATATCCAACCCCATGACCAGTACCATGCGCATAATTTAGATCTATTTCTTGAAGAGGTTTTCTTGCAACCATATCAATTTGAGCTCCATTAGTATTACTTTTGATTTTATAATTAGCTACCGCTATGTGTCCTTTTAAAACTCTAGTAAAAATTTCTTTGATAAGTTTATTATAATTATTTAAAGAAATTGTTCGAGTTACATCAGTCGTGCCATAATTATATTGCCCACCAGAGTCTACTAAATAAATATCCCCAGCTTTTAAAACTCTATTACTTTTTTTAGAAGCTCTGTAATGAATAATCGCTCCATTAGGACCTGATCCTGATATTGTAGGAAAACTTGAAAACATAAAATTTTTATTTTTCTTTCTAAAACTCAGCAGTTTTTTCTGAACACTCAACTCAGTCAATTTTTTTTTCTTATAATTTCTCTTTACCCAAAACAAAAACTTAGTTAATGCTGAGCCATCATAAATATGAGATTTTATCGTATTTTTAATTTCTAATTTTGATTTTACTGATTTTAAAAGATAAATAGGATCTGAAAAACTTTTTATTTTATTATTTTTTTTTAGTAGATTTGTAAAAAATAAAGAACAAGATTGAGCATCTAATAATATATTCTTATTTTTTATGTTAAAGAGAAATTTCTCAACTAAATTTATATCTAAAATATTTATGTGATTAAATTTTTTTTTAAAATTTCTATCAATTTTTTTTAAATCACAAAAAAAATAGATATTCTTTTTTACATCTAATAATAAATAAGAATTAGCTATAGGGGAGTAATCAACATCTTTTCCTCTGATATTTAAAAGCCAAGAAATGTTTTCACTTGAAGAAATAAATTGAATATCAATTTTCTTTTTTTTCAATAAAGGCATTAATCTTTTAATTTTCGACTTATAATTTTCATCAACAGCATTTTTTGGTAATGAATAAAATTTATTTAATTTTGTTTTATCTTGTCTTAGCCATAATTTATCAATTAGATTTTGACTTAATGATTTAAGAATAAAATTAGATCTTTTAAAAAAAATATTTAATGTTTTTTGTGTAAATAACTTTGGATCATACCCTATTACAATTTTTTTATTTTCAAGAAATTCATTAGGGAATTTTGTTGGGATTGTAACAATCTTAAATACTTTACCACTCTGATCTAGTGCCTGTTGAGTGTATCGCCCATCTACAAATAGATAATTGTTTTTTCTAAGGATAACAGCAAATCCGTAAGAACCAGAAAAATTACTAATAAATTTAAGTCTATCTTTATTTTCAGGTACATACTCACTAAAAAATTCATCATTTTTTGGGACGATATATCCATCTAAATGATACAAATTTAACAATTTTTTTAGTTTTTTTATTTTTTCCATTTTAACATTTTATTTTTTTTATATCTGCTCCAACCTGGGCTTCTAAATTCTTCACCATAATCAATTGCGTCATCTTGATTAAAATCAAAATCATCGATATTTTTTTCAATATTCACATCATTTTTTTCAACACTATTTTCAGGTATTTCATTTATAAATCTAGAGGGCAGGGCATCCATCCAATCACCATGGTAAGCTCTTCTCATTGCAAATGATATGTAGGCTTCTTTTTTTGCTCTAGTAATACCAACATACGCTAATCTTCTTTCTTCTTCTAAAGCAAAATCTCCTTTTTCCTCCAAAGATTTTTGATGTGGAAATAAACCCTCTTCCCACCCAGGTAAAAAAACTACATCAAACTCCAAACCTTTAGCAGCGTGCATTGTCATCAAATTTACTTTGGCGTCTTCCCACTCTTGATCAATAGCAGTTGCTAGAGCTACGTGTTCCAGAAAACTTTGCAAATTTTCATAATCTTGCATTGCCCTTAATAGTTCCTTCAAATTTTCTAATCTATTTTCATTATCTAGATCTTTTTTATTTTTCAACATTACTGAGTAACCTGACTCATCTAAAACTATTTTTAACAAATCATAGTGTTTCATGTTTTGTGAGTCTTTCCTCCACTTATGAATAAAGTTTATAAGTTGTTTTAATGCTATTTTAATTTTTGGTTTAAATTTATCTTTTTCTAAAATTTTTAAAATAGAATCCTCTAAACATAGCTTTTCCTGATTACCAAACTGATAAATTTGTTTAAGAGTACTTTCGCCTATCCCTCTTTTTGGTGCGCCAATAACTCTTTCCAAAGCTAAATCATCATATTTTTGGTTGATTATTCTTAAGTAAGAAACTGCATCTTTTACCTCAGCTCTTTCATAAAACTTTATTCCTCCCAAAACTCTATAACTTATTCCTACCTGTAAAAATCGCTCTTCAAACTCTCTAGTTTGATAAATAGCTCTTACTAATATCGATACATCATTTAAAGAATATTTTTTTTTAAGATTATGTTCAATAACATCGCTTATACCTTGCGCTTCATCTTTGCCAGTTTTATAACAATTTAGTTTTACAGGCTCACCTTCTTTCGAAGATGACCAGAGTTTTTTACCTACTCTATTAGAATTATTTGAAATCAAGGCGGATGCAGTATCTAATATATTTTTTGTAGAACGATAGTTTTGTTCTAACTTAAAAACTTTACAATCTTGATAAATTTGGTCAAAAGTTAAAAAATTTTTTATTTCTGCTCCTCTCCAACTGTAAATTGATTGATCGTCATCTCCAACGCAACAAATATTTTGATTTTCATTTACAAGTAAATTTAACCATTTATTTTGTATAAAATTTGTGTCCTGAAATTCATCAACTAAGACATATCTAAAATTCTTTGTATAAATTTCCCTTATATCTTTGTGTTCTTCAAAGAGTTTGACACAAAATAAAATCAAATCTCCAAAATCAAATGCGTTTAAATCTTTAATTTTTTTTTGGTATAACTCATATACTTTCAAAATTGACTTAATAATTGATCCTGACTTTTCAATTTTCACATCTTTAGGCAGCAAACCTTTATTTTTCCACTGATCGATATGATACATTATTAACTGTGGAGAAAATTTCTTTGCATCTAGATCTTCACCTTTAACAATATTTCTAATTAATTTTTTTTGATCTTCAGTATCTAAAATTGTAAAATTACTTTTGTAACCTAATGCTTCGGCATGACGTCTAAGAAATTTAACACTAATTGAATGAAATGTACCTAACCACGGAACTGCGTTGGAGCTTCCTTTTATGTAATTCATTACTCTGCTTTGCATTTCTTTTGCTGCTTTATTTGTAAAAGTTACACATAGAATTTGATTTGCCCATGCTTTTTTTTGATTAATGATATGAATTAGTCGTGTAGTTAAAACTCTAGTTTTTCCTGACCCTGCCCCAGCAACAATTAAATTAGGGCCTTCTGTATTTAGAACTGCTTCTTTTTGCTCTTTGTTAAGGTTATCAATTAATTTATCAATATTATTCATATTTGGGAAATTTCATTTATACACTAGTTATAAAAATAAAAAAATGATTATTAAAACTTACAAAAGAATTCACAATAAGTACTCAAACATTTTTAAATCTCTTTTGTTTATCCGGTATGTATTTGGAATTTTTTTAGTAGCTATTACATTATTTATCGTTATTCCAAAGTTTTTCAATTATGAAAAAAAACAAGATATTATAAGTTCTTTTTTGAAAGATAATTATAATTTAGAAATTAAAAATTATAAAACGATCAAATATAATATTTTACCTATACCAAATCTTTTACTTCAAAATGTAGAATTTAAAATTAAAGATCAGTCGATATTTTTAAAGTCAAAAAAAGTAAATATCTTTTTAAATTTAAATAATATTTATGATTATAATAAATTTAAACCACAAAAAGTTGTAATAAGTGAAAATAGTATAACTTTAGATATCGACCAAACAAAGCAACTATTAAACTATTTTAAAAAATTAAGATCTAACTTAAAAGTAAAATCATTAAACCTTTTTATTACAAGATCTGGTAAAAAAATTTTTAAAATGCAAAATTTAAATTTCCTAAATTATGGCAGTCAAAAATTTAGGATTGACGGTGAAATGTTTGGCAAAGAATTAAGAATGTTGCTAAATAATGATAATAAAAATTTAAATTTTGTTTTAAAAAATACTGGAGTAGAGGCTGATTTTAAATTTGATGAAACAAACACAGTTAATTCAATCAGCGGATCTTCTAAAGTTAATTTATTAGATAATCTTCTTAAATATGACTTTAATTTATACGATGATAAATTAAAAATTAGTAATCTAAATTTTAGAAATAGAAAAATTTCTTTTTTTTCAAATGCTTTAATTAAATTTAATCCATTTTTTAATTTCAATTTTAAAATAAATATCAAAGAATTTGATGTAAGCTTAATTCATTCGGTAAATTTTGAAAACTTAGAAAAATATAGGAGTATACTAAAAAAACTAAATGGCAAAACTGTTATAGAGTATAAAAATGATAAATATTTTTCTGGTTTAATTGACTTTTATTCATCCACAATTAATCTTGCACATGGCAGAATTAAATTTTCTAATCAAACTAAAATTGCAAACACAAAAATTAACTGCCAAGGAGAAAGTTCATTGATTGCGGAATTCCCAAGGTTAAATTTTACTTGCAAGATTGATATAGAAGAAAAAAGAAAACTATTAAAAAAGTTTTCTTTATCAAGTAAAGACAACAATCCGATTAATGTTGATATTGAAGGTTCAATTAATTTACTTAAAAAGAAAATAAATTTCACAAAAATTAATGGTCTAAATAATTATCAAGCGAATGAGGAAGACTTGAACTTTTTCAAAGAAAAGTTCGAGAGCAATTTATTAGAGGGTAATATTTTTGAGATGTTTGATAAAGATAAAATTAAAATTTTTCTTTTAGAAATTATTTAAATTATTTTGGTTTGGTCATTTTCATTGGACTCATTATGTTATTATATTCTTTTTCACTAATAAGGTTTGTTTTCAAAACTTCCTCTTTTAGTGTTGTGCCATTTTTATGAGCCAGTTTGGCAATTTTTGCTGCATTATCATATCCAATCTTTGGAGCCAAGGCAGTTACTAACATCAGTGAATTATCCAAAAGATATTTGATTCTTTTTTTGTCAGCTTTAATTCCCTTAACACAATACAATCCAAAAGTTTTTGCGGAGTCGCTCATTATTTCAATTGATTGCAAAATATTATGAATAATTAAAGGTTTGAATACATTTAGTTCAAAATGTCCATGCGACCCAGCCATTGTTATACCATTATGATTTCCAATTACTTTCACACAAACCATTGTTACTGCCTCCGACTGAGTGGGGTTAACTTTTCCTGGCATTATAGATGATCCAGGTTCATTCGTTGGTAAAATCAATTCACCATATCCAGCTCTAGGACCTGAACCAAGAAATCTGATATCATTTGCAATTTTCATCAAACATACCGCTGTTGTATTTAATGTTCCGGAAAAATTTACTATTTCATCGTGTGCGGCAAGTGCTGCAAACTTGTTTGAAGCGGGTTTAAAAGGTAATTTAGTAATTTTACTTATTTCTCTTATAATTTTTTTATCAAAATTTTTTCTTGTATTTAAGCCAGTTCCCACCGCTGTCCCACCTTGGGCTAAGCTATAAATTTCTTTTAAGGAGTTTTCTATTCTTATGATACATTTTTTTAATTGGGATTGGTATCCTGAGAACTCTTGACCTAGAGTTAAAGGTGTTGCATCTTGTAAATGAGTTCTTCCTACTTTTACAATTTTTTTAAATTCTTTGGATTTTTTTGATAATTGTTTTTCTAGAAATTTAAGAGAAGGTAAAAGTTTTTCTTTTGATTTTATTGCTATAGATATATGCATAGCAGTAGGGAATACATCATTCGTAGATTGAGACTTATTTACGTGATCATTAGGATGAACGGGCTTTTTAGTCCCCATTTCCCCTTTCATCATTTGGATTGCTCTGTTTGCAATAACTTCGTTTACATTCATATTCGTTTGTGTCCCAGAGCCGGTTTGCCAAACTTTAAGTGGAAAATGATCGTCAAGTTTACCTTTGATCACTTCATTAGAGGCTTTAATTATAAATTTACCTATCCTAGGTTCTAAATCTCTATTTCTAGAATTTACTATCGCAGCAGCTTTTTTTATAATTGCAATAGAGTGAATAACTATTGGCCTAACAAGAAAGTCACCTATATTAAAATATTTATTTGATCTTTCTGTTGAAGCACCCCAATACTTATCACCAGGTACTTTAATTTTACCAATACTGTCGAATTCTGTTCTGTATTTCATTTATGATTCTTTGATATAATACACTTAAATTAAAAAAATTGTATGGAGAAAATATGACAAACTTTGAAAAAGTAAGAAAATTCATGCTAACTTTTGGACAAGAAATAATGACTAAACCAAGTTTTCCCAATGATAAGATTTTAAATCTAAGAATCGATCTAATACATGAAGAGTTAGGGGAACTAAAGCAGGCAATAGAAAAAAAAGATATTAAAGAAGTTGCAGATGCATTAACAGACATCCTTTATGTGACTTATGGAGCTGGCCACGCTTTTGGTATTGATTTGGATAAATGTTTTGAGGAGGTTCAAAATTCGAATATGAGCAAATTAGGTGCTGATGGAAAACCAATTTATAATGAAAAAGGAAAGGTTATGAAGGGACCAGATTATTTCAAACCAAATTTAGGAAAATTCGTTGCATGATGAAAGAAAATTATTATTGGATACTTCTCGGTATTGCAGCTGGAATTCTAATTTATATGTTAGATAAGTATATTTTCTAATTTCCTAGATCTAAATCTCCGCATTGCTTTTTGGTGAACACACACGTGCTATAATGATGGAAAGTTTTAACATCCTTAACAACGCCTCTTGATGTCCCTTCAACAGTGCCAGTTATAGTATTACATGAAGAAAGCAAAAAAAAAGTTAATAAGAAGATTAATTTTTGAATCACTTAATTATAATAACATTTTTTTAATTCAAAAGACACTTTCTGTTGCCAGGTGCCGTTAACCTTTTGACATTATACAACAATTCTAGAGCTTAAAAAAACCTGAATTTCTTTTGTAGGTCAGTTTGTATTGCGATAAAGAAATTATTAATGTATTGGTTTTGAATGATAATTAGTTTTTGGATAATATTAATTTTTCTAATCTACTTTCTTCCAATTATTTTATGTCTATTCTTAATAAAAAAAAAAAACTACAAAAAATTATCAAAAAAACAAAAATATGCAGGCTTTTGGTCTAGGTTAGCAGCTGGAATTATTGATCTTATAATATTAATAGTAGTTGGATTTATTTTAAGTTTTATCTTTGGGCCATTCATAATTATTTTAGATATTATAATATCTTGGTTGTATTTCGTATTACTTCAGTCATCAAAGAAACGTTCAACATTTGGAATGCGAGCCTGTGATATAAAAATACACGACGAACAATTTGGTCGACTTAGTTTTTGGAGATTAACAGGCAGATATTTTGCAACGTGGGTTTCTGCATTATTTCTTTTCATTGGTTTTTTTATGATTGGTTTTCATCCAAGAAAACAAGGACTACACGATATAATCGCAAGAACTATTCATACTCAAGAATAAATTATATT
>MDSV01140117.1_pt1 | contig 29464 bp, 27 predicted proteins | sample 810851 | NCBI WGS metagenome assembly MDSV01 (sample SAMN05326640, study PRJNA326480) | marine metagenome | isolation source: seawater | place: Atlantic Ocean: North East | collected 2012 | reverse complement strand
TCTTTTGTGCAAAAAACCAATAGAGAATAAATACTATCGGAAGAAATATTGCAAAATCAAGAGAGTTAAAGAGCATTATTTTAATTTGGATATTATTATCTGAGGCTTTCCGGAGGGAGTATTATCAATGGAATCAACAACCTTAAATATTATTTTTAGTTCACCTTTTAAATATTTATTCAATTTAAATTTGATTTCATTTAAACAATTCTCATCAAATTTTTTTGAAATAACAATAAGAATTGTAATCTCAGATATTTTATTCTGAATAACACAAAATTGTAATATTTCAGGGAAATATTCAAAAATGCCTGTAAATGAATGAACAACCAAATATTTTCCCGAACTTGTTTTAACAAGATCTGTATCTCTTCCGATAACTTTTTTGAGCAATGGTAAATTAAGTTTTCTTTTCAAAGGATATTCAGATCTTGGTAATTTTACAGCTAAATCACCAATTTTATACCTAATTAAAGGCATTCCAAAGGAGTTTAGGTTTGTTATTAATACATTTCCCATTTGGCCATCAGAAACTTCATTTCCATTATCGTCAACAATTTCCAAATAAACATTTGGAGTCATTATATACATATATTCCAGGTCTTTTTGTGCTGCAATCATTAGTCCCTCTGCTGAGGCATAAGTTTCTTTGATATCAACTCCAAATACTTTATCAATTTTCCTCTTATAGTTATCAAAAAGCTTATCACCCCAACAAACAGCTCCAGAAAAATTTACATCCAAACCTTCTTCCTCAGCATATTTAGAAAACACATAAAGAGATGAAGGGTATCCAGCCAAAAAAACTTTTTTACCTTTTGCCCATTTTATGGAATCTATTACGTCTTTCTTAGTATGTGTAAATGCCTGAACATATCTTGTTCTTAAAAAAAAATCTTTTATTTTTTTTATAAAACCCCTGTCAGGGGTTATTCCGGTTTGTAAAATAGGTTGACCTAATTTGTAACCTGCCCATCGCCACCACATTAACTGATTGGCTCTGTAAATAGACATTTCTTTTCTGGTCCAATAAACAATACTTTGCACTCCGCTTGAACCACTACTATGTTGCATTGTAAGTTTCTCTTTATCAAATATGTTTGAAATTATGTCAGCCTGAAAGTTTTGCAAATGTCGTTTTTCTAGAATTGGAAATTTCTTTAGGTCATTAACAGGGTTTAAAGTACTTGATATATTTAGACTCTTATAATATTTTGTGTTGGTTATTGCGTGTTTAATGATTTTTTCAAGCTTATTTTTTTGAATTTTTTTGATTTCCAATTCATTTTTCTTTACAGTTTTCTCAAGTTTATCTAATTCAAAAATTAAATTTTCCCTAAACACAAAAGAGCCTAATGGCAATAGTATTTTCCTAAGAATAAAATTATACATTTGTAAGTTTTGAAATCAGATTTGATATAGAGTATTCGATATTTCTGGACTTTGAAAATTGAAAGGAATTTTTAATTAACTTTTTTCTTAATTCGAAATTATCAATAAGTTTCTTTATTGAATTAACTATTTCATGTTGATTTTTAGGTTTAATTAGCAAACAATGATAGCCATCTTTTATTTCATACGGAATTGAACCTACAGACGAAGCGATTACTGCTGTTGAGTTAGCCATTGCCTCAAGTATAGTTCTAGGAAAACTTTCGTGATATGATGCGCATATAAATATATCAGAATTTCTATAGATTTCATTTAACTTTTTTCCATAATTTATTTTACCTAAAATATTTATGTCTTTTTTTAAATCCATCTTATTAATAAAAGATTTAATAAAGTTTATATTAGCATTATTAGGATCGTCATCCCATCCAACAATATCATATGAACAATTAATATTTTGTTTTTTTAATTCTTTTATCGCTTTTATTGTTTCAATAATCCCTTTACTTAAATCATATCTACCGACATACAAAATCTTTGGTTTTTTTGAAAAAGAAAAATTTAATTCTTTTACATAATCAACATCCCTTAGGTTAGATGTACTCACAAGATTCAGGTTTGCATATTTAGAAAACTTATTTTTCAGTAGAATTGAATTAGCAAAAGACATAGTATTTATTACAGAAAGTTTTAAAAAGAAATCATTCAAATACAAGAAAATTTTTAAAAATGGGATTCTTATATTTTCAAACTTTAAATTTTTAGCACCCTCATACTCATCGGCAACTATTAAATAGTGCAATGAGTTTCGTGAAAATAAAAATTTAAACCAATGAGATAAAGGAGTTGGAGTTCTGACTATTATATGGTCTAACGAATTTAACTCCTTTTTTAGTGGAAGTAAGTTGAAAATTCCAAAGAAGAATCTGTGAACTGAATTATGTTTTTTACCGATATTTAATATTTTAATTTTTTTATTTTTAAGCTGAAAATCAAATTTAAGTTCTGAAAAATTTTCCTCATGGGCTATAAGAATTAAATTATCACAGTTTTGTGAAATTTTATCTAAATAAATACCAATAAATCCAGGAATATAAATTTTAGAATTTATTCTTGAAATTGGAATATGAGAATAAAAGCCGAGTTTCATTCAAATGAATTTTTAGTAAAATAAATTAAAAGTGAAAAAAACAAAAACCATTGAAAACCTAAAAATTCCACAGTAAAGAAAATTAATAATATATTTAAAAGAACATACAATAGAGAATTATTAAATCTTGATAAACTAATACTATATAATAGTTTAGTCGATTTATATAAAAAATTATAAATAAGTCTAATCAAAACAAACATTGAAATCAAACCTCCTGCAGTTAATATGGTAAAATATTGATTGTGATATGTCATTTTAACTCCGCTTTTATTTGTAAAACGGATATCTTTAGGGCCTTTCCCCAATAAATTATTATAAAAATTTTCAGGAAATTTTTCAACAGCATAAATTCTATCATTAATAGATGCCAATTGTTTGTCTTGAAAACTAAAACGATTTTCGATAGAATCGAATGTACTTGAAAGTTGAATAAAAGAAAAAGAAGAAACAAAAACTACTATCAAAAAAGTGTAAATATTAGAAAATATTTTATTTGTGAATAAAAAAATGAATATTGAAATTAAATAAATTAAAATATTACTTCTTGACTCGATTATTAACATCGAAGAAATTGAGATTATTAAAATTGAAATTATTAAATATTTACTTTTATTATAGTGGTAGATAAATAAAAAAACAGAAGCAATTGAGATTTTAAAACCTACCTCATGTCTATTGTCAACAAGACCTAAAATATGTAAAATTGAATATGAATTAAAATCATTTATATAAAAATTATAAAAAACATAGCATACTGAATAGATAAAGATTATGTGAAAAAAACTGATCATTAAAGTTTGAAATTTTTCTACACTATAATCAAATGATAGCATTGTCATGGAAATATAATATGGAAATGATGCAATCACAATTCCTAGAGATTGGACCCACGGAATATCAACAGAAAAAAATGAACCTAATAAAAAACTCAACCAAATTAAAAAAGCATAAATATATCTGCGAAGAAAATTATTGAGTCCAATTTTATTAATTCCTAATATGCCATAAATTATAAAGCATAACTTTCCTGGTGAATAAGGAATAAGAGGGAGTTCAAGTTCTAAACTAGGTTCAATAAATTCTAAAATAAAAATAACTAATAAAAAATATCTTAACTTATCCAACGCTTATTATTTTTTTGATTTTTAAATTTAACTTTTCTACACATTTCTCAAGGTTGTTTTCTAACAATAACTGTTTTAATTTTAATATTCTTTTTCTTGAAAGCTTCGGGTTTGACAAAATATAATTTATTGCATTGTATATTTGTTTTTCTGATTTCGGTTCTATTAGCTCAACATGTTCTTTATTTAAAAATCCTCTTATTCCACCAACATTCGATACAATTACCGGTAAATCAAAAGCAGCTGCCTCCCAAATTGCATGAGGAAAGCCCTCATGATATGAGGGTAAAATAAAGATATCCGATTTTTTATAAAGATTAAATAGTTCATTGCCGTATGGGACAAATCCTGTAAAAAAAACTTTTGAAGAAATTTGATTCCAATATTTTAGATTTTTTATCTTCTCCATTATTTTAGTACTATATAGCCCAACAAATGTTAATTTAAATTTATAATTGTCGTTAATTAATTCATTAAATGCTGACAACAATTCTAAAATTCCTTTATCAATTTCAATCCTACCAACAAAAATTAAATTAATTTCTTTCTTTATAAAATAGTCTCTTTTAAAATGGATTTGTTTTGAAATGGTATTTGTTGGAATTACATCTATATTTTTTAATTTAAAAATCCTTTCTGACTCTTTGGCAACATGTTTTGAATTTGTAACTAAATGTGCATTTTTTGAAATTAAAAATAATTCAATAAATCTTACATAATACATTAAATATGAATAGGGATTAGAAAATATTTTTTTAAAACTAGGTGTACTATCCTTTATACTTCCAACCAAAAAAAACAGCTTATGTTTTGTGTTGCAGTTTTTATAAATTGTATACTGTCTTGGAGTAATTCCTCTAATGATAAGAAGATCGTATTCACATGAGACTTCTAAACATATTTTTTTAATCCTGTTAATTCTTTCAATTCTGTCCCATCTATTACCCTCTCGGCCCAAAGAATGAAGTCTTACACTTGAATATAATTTTGTGTCATTATTTTTTATAGCTGTTCTTGATTCATGAATCAAGAGGCCTACAAAGAAATATTTTGTTAGTTCATTTACCCATTCTGCAATGAAAGATCTGGTATAAATATTTTCTTCCATTTTGTTAAAAGTTGCATGGTGATGAATTAAAATCTTTTTCATTTAATAATACGAATAAACTTTTCTGAATATTTTATGTATAGAATTATAAGATTTGAATAGAATTTATCAATTTTTCTATATTTTGTTAAATAAATATTTAGACTATCAAAGAAAATATTTCTAGTTACACTTATACTGTTATCAGATGATGATTTACCACCAAGGTGCTTAACATAAGATGATGTGCATAGCAATACATGTTTTTTGGATTTAATAACTTTTTCATATAAAATGTGTTCCTCTTCATATAAAAAAGTGTTTTCATCAAAATATTTTACAGATTTAAACCAACTCAAATCGATAAATAGGCATGAACCAGAGGGCACACTAATTTTACAAAATCTGTTATTTATATCTATCTCATGAAAAAAATATTTATTTGATAAAAACAGCCTGAAAAGAGGTCTAAATAATCCATGATTCCAGAAAATTGTAATTGGGATTGATCTTCTTTTTCTAAGACAATTTAGGTCAATTTTACGCTTCTCGTTTTCTATTATAGGTGTGATTATCGAGCAATTAGAATCGTTTTGCATTTGCTCAAAAAATATAGGTAAAAAATCATCTTTTATTAGGATATCACTATTTAATATTAAGCTGTACTTGAGATTAAGCTTCTCTGAAATCCTTAGACCAACATTATTTCCACCAGCATACCCCCGATTATTTGAGAGCTTTATGAGAAGAGCGTCAAAATTTTTATCTAAAACCGTATCAGTATGTTTTTTATCAACTTCAATAAATCTTTTATAATTTTCATTTAAAAAATAAGATAGTTTTTTAACAGATTCATTTTTTGAACCGTTATCAATTAAAATGATTTTAATCGGATAACGAATATTTTTTTTAATTGAATTTAAACAATTGATTGTAACCCTCCAATTTTTATAATTTAGGATAATAATTGAAATGCTACTTTTCATTTAAGACATTATTTTTAAATATTCTCTTTGTAAAAAAATATAAAATTGAAAGAAAGAAGACAACTATTATAAATTTTATAAAAAATGAGAAATGTAATTTATAACTTAAGTATATTATTAGTGCATTTGATAAGAAATTTAAAATGAGTGGTAAAAAATTAAAATCAAAAATAATAATTTGATTTGACCACTTTTTTATTATTAACGATAGCAGAACGTATGATAAAATATGAAAAAATATAAAATTGAATGGGGCAAAATAATACATAAAGTAATAAGACAAAAATAATTGAAGGGAGGAAACCGACATTGAAGCATACATAATAAGTTTTTGATTATCATGTAGCTCATAGCCAGTAATAAACATGTAATAAAAGGCCGTAGAAAGTGGAACTAAAATTAAAAACGGTACAAATCGTATTCCTTCATGATATCTTACATCAATTAATAATTGATATATTTCTGGAGTAAAAAGTGAGATAATAAGCCATAAAATTATTAGTGAGTTTAAGTAAATTGAACTTATATTTTTAAATAATAGCTTTTTTTCATTTAAAGGTAATTTATGAATGTCTAGTCTGAAGGGAACCCAGGCCTGTTGAAAAACATTTGTAATTAAACCCAATGGTTTTGTGATCTTTAATGAGATGAAATATATTCCAGCAGTAATCAAACCAAGGGTTTCATTTATAAATAATGTTGTTGAAAATGTTATAATAAATAAGAATATTTTATGAGGTATTTTTGGTAAACTATAAGTCAATAGCTCTTTGTAAATATTTTTTGAAAATTGAAATGAATCAGCTCTTAAAATCATCACAGCCAAAATGATAAATTTCGATGAACTTCCAATAATGGTGGCGATTACAGCACCATTTAATCCCCATTTTAAAATTATCACTAATAAAATTGAAAAAAATAATCCTATAGATAAAGAAAAAATATTAACATATAATATTTTTTTTACCTTTCTCTGAACTCTTAAAAAAGAAAAAAATAACATACTCAGAGTCTCAAAAAAAATCATTAGTATTAGATAAATTTTGAAAATTTCTGAGAGTTTATTTTCAAAAAGTTCTCTGTTAATGAAGCTAAAAAAAAATAAAACTATAAAAGATGTTAATATTAACCCAAAACACTTTAAAGCAATACTTGTTGAAAAATATTTATGTTTATCACTTTCTTTTGCAAAGGAATAAAATCTGATAAAACCACCATCAATTGATAATCCACTTATTGGTATCATAAAAGTGATAACAACGGAAAGCATCAATATAATACCATAAGTCTCTGGATCTAATTCCCTTGTATAAAAAGGTACCAGAAATAAACTTATTAATTGAGATAAAACCGAACTTAATCCATAATAAATAGAGTCATTAGAAAGTTCTTTGATTGAGTCTAATAATTTCAAATTACTTCTTTATATATATTTAAAAAATTAGCATTTACTTTTGATGAAATATAAGTTGTAGAATACTTATACGCTGCATTAGCTATTTTATTATATAACCGTAAATTATTTTTTAATAATATGATTTTTTCTATGAATAATCTTTCATCTTCTTCATCAACCACAAACCCGTTAACACCATTTTTAACAAGCTGATTCAAAGCGTCAGAAGATAAAGCGATTAAAGGCACTTTAAATATCATTGATTCTATATAAACCCTACCAAAAGATTCAAATCTGAATGGGTGAATTAATATATCAATCTGCTTATATATGTTTCTAATATCATGAATTGCACCTGAAAATCGAATATGTTTATCTAAGTCATATTTTTTGATATAATTTAATAATGACAAGTAATATTTATCTTTTTCTGTCGGTAACTTTCCGATAATGATAAATTTAAGGTCTAAAGATTTTTCTTTTGCCAACTTTGCGATTTTTAGAAAAAAAATATGATTTTTAGACCTTGATGTTATATTTGCAACCATTCCAACTGTCCTAATTGTTTTTCTTTCAATTGAATTTTTATAAAATTCATCTGGAAATGAATTTGGTATTATTAATGATTTTTCTTTGGGGAAGAGTTTTTTTACTGAACTGTATGAAATTGATGAATTGAAAATAATTTTTCTGTGTAATGAATTCATCAATTTTTTAAAAAATTTTGACTTAGATTGAAAGGGAAATTCAAAAGGTGAATTTTCTTTATTTAAAAGTTCACGAATGTGTTGAATATGTGGAATATTTAATATTTTTGAGGCAATTGCTCCTTCCAAAAGAACAAAGGAATTTGAGTGAACAACATTAATTTTATTTACTTTTAAAAAATATATTAGTTTAGGAACTGTGTAAAAAAACCCACCCTTCGTTTTAAAAATAATATATGCTATCTGCAGAAATTTTCTAAAATAATTAGGAGATTTTATTTTGTGCCAAATCATTGGTTTCATAAAAAGAATATTATTATTCTTTAGGCCTAATGATTCAACATAGGTTTTATCGACATTATATGGTATACATAAGAAAACATTATAATCATTTGCCTTACAATAAAAAATGATTTCCCTTAAGCTTAGGTCTGATCCAGTAAAACCATTTGAATGAGATTGAAATAATATATTCATAAAGGGAAGATATTTTGAAGATCTAAATTATATTTTAGCCCAAAATAGCTGACTGAAAAATTATATGATTTTTCTGTTTGGTAATTGTCGCTGGAGTATAAATTGGTTAACTTTTTAAAAGAATTTGCATAATTTACATAACTATTCCTTACAAGAAAATCTCTTTTGTACTCAGATTCTGGATCCAAACAAATTACTGGAATTTTCTTAACCATTGCTTCAATTGATGTCGTTGAAATACCGGTGATTAATTTATCCGCATTTTCAAGTAATGGATAGATAGAGTATATATTAAATACATTAGTTTGATTTATTATGAAAATATTTTTTTTATTAATTAAACTTTTATAGAAAATTATATTTTCCTTAGGATGGAGCTTGATTATAAATTTTCTTGATGTAAATTTAGTTGAAAGCTCTTGGATACAATCAATTTGTTTTTTGTAATTAACAATATTAGTAGAATGTCCATGTCCAGAAAATGCAATTAATGTATATTTTTTAAATGGTAGGGTTTCGATAAATTTTTCAAATAGCTTTCTTTTTGAATTAATAATATATTTATGAAAACAGGACCCAGTAAGAAATAAATTTCCATGAAAATATTTCTTTAAAATTTTTTTAGATGAAAGTGAATAACATAAAAAATTTTCAGTTATATGATTTCGGGTTTTATAATCATCATAGATATTACCATGCTGAAATGAGAATGTTTTTGAAAAATTTTTAGCCTCAATCGTTAAAAGTCTTCCATGAAAAGTTAAATCATTTCCAACAATACAGTATTTAGGTTTTGATGAATTTAAAATGAAATTATATAACAATTTAAAATATAGGTATTTTGACTTATTGTTCAATAACTGTGTTGTTCTTAAATTAATTCCAGAGTTTGTTATTTTGTTTTTAAGTTGATAAAAAAATGGGTTAAATAAAAAATTTAAAATATATTTTAAATAATACTTAATTGTAAATTTATTTTCACACAAGAGTTGAGTTTTTGGAGAAGGAATAAAAAACTGGTGTAAATCGAGATTAGCACTTTGTATTAAGATATTGTAATCATATTTTTGAAAAAAATTTACAATAAAATTAATTTCTCTTAAATGAGTATAATTTTCAATATTAATTAGAACATCTACTTTTTTTAGTTTTATTTTGAAACTTAGTGTATTCTTTAAAATTGATAAAAACCTGTAATTTTTTTTAGAGCATAATAATGAGTTAGAATAATTGAATTTAGGATTATTAAAATCCAATGAGTAAAAATTTAAAGACTCTCTTGTGAAATGTTTATACATTTAATTATAATAGATAATTATAATAAAATTATATGATTGAAGAATAACAAAAATTTTAAACAAACTTGCTCAATAATTATTTTTTTTGAAAAAATTACTAAGCTTATTAAAATAAATTTTCATTCCTTGCTCTAGAGATATAAAATTACAATCATAACCAACTGATTTTAAATTTGATATGTCAGCTTTTGTAAATTTTTGATATCTGTTTTTCAATTCATGTGGAAATTCAATAAATTCCAATTCTACATCCAAAAAATGATTTCTTGCGATTTGAGCCATATCCAAAAATGATCTTTCAACTCCAGTTCCTGCATTATAAATTCCTGAAATCGAGTTAGAAATCATAAATTCTACAATATTTACAATATCTGATACGTGAATAAAGTCTCTGTAAAATTTTTCACTTCCTTTGAACACTCTAATTTTATCTCCAGATTTAATTTGATTAAAAAAATGATACGGTACAGATGCCATTTTTCCCTTATGACATTCAGAGAAACCATAAACATTAAAATATCTTAAGCTGGTCAATTGGGATTGTAAATTTTTTTCAGATTTAAGTAATTGTCTTAAATAATTATCAACCAGCAACTTTGACTCCGCATATATATTTAACGGATTTTCATTTTTGGATTCTATACTAAAACCATTTATGCCATTACCATAAACTGATGCACTAGAAGAAAAAATAAAATTGATTTTATTTTTGACACTAAAATCAATAATCTTTTTTGAGTATTCAAAATTATTATTAATCATATAATTTTCATCGTAATTTGTTGTATCTGAACATGCACCAGCGTGAATAATACAATTATAATCTATGAACTTATTTAGATTACTAATAAAAAAATCTCTACTTATTATTTTATTTTTTGAAAGAATAGATCTATTGATATTTTTTTTTGGCTTATTAAGGTCATCAACTATCAAAACATCATATTTTGATGAAAAAAAATCAGCTATGTTTGAACCGATAAAACCGAGACCACCTGTAACAATTATTTTTTGCATTTACATTTTATTAATTAATCCTGTTGACGAATATCCTGAAATAATTTTAGCTAACTTAACTACACCTCCGTACTTTTTGACCTCATCGCAACCTACAACTTCATTTAATTCATAGTCAGCACCTTTGACTAAAACATCTGGTTTAAGTTCTTTAATTAATTCAATGGGAGTTTCCTGCTCGAAAAGTAAAATGTAATCAACATATGAAATGGCCGACAATACTTCAATTCTGGCGGTTTCATCATTAAAAGGTCTTTTATCTCCTTTATTTATTTTAACTGACTTATCACTGTTTAACCCAACAACTAAAATATCGCCAAAACTCTTTGCTTCTTTAAGTAGAGAAATATGACCCTTATGTAAAATGTCAAAACAACCATTTGTAAAAACTATTTTTTTATCAATACCATTAATTAGAGAAGATAATGAGCTTATTTCGGTCTGTTTTGAAATCAATCCATGGTTACTAGTCAAAAGTTCATTAAAATCTATTGTTGATGTCCCGACTTTTTTAATTACCATTCCACAGGAATTATTAGCAATTTTCGCAGCGTCTTTTATTTGATAGCCCAATGAAATAAATATCGAATAGACTGAAATGAATGTGTCGCCAGCACCTGACACATCAATAACCTCATTAACTCTGGCAGAAATATGTAAAGCTTTTGAAATTTTTCTTTCAAATATTGAAACGCCTTTTTTACCCCTAGTGATTAATACATTTGAATTAGTTTGTCTTTTGATATTCAAACCAATTTCGTCAATATTATTCTTATCCGAAATTAGCTTAGCCTCATTAAAATTTGGTGTAATAGAATGAACATCTTTGTAAAATAAAATATTCGATGGTTTTGGGTCAACTATAATATTTACCTTGGCTTTTTTTAATATTGAAACGATTTTACTGTTAATGAAGCCTTTATTATAATCGGAAATTATTATACAGTCAAATTTATATTTGGAAATCTGATTTGAAACGAAATCTTCTTCAGATTTATCAGAAAAAACCTTTTCTTCATCGTCAATTCTAACAATTTGTTGTGACGAGCAAATAACCCTAGTTTTACAAGTTGTTTTTGAAATATTTTGTTTAATTAATAGATTATTTATCCCGTAGTCATTAATTAGATTTTCCAGAATATTTCCATTAGCATCATTTGATATACGACCTATTAAAAAGGAGTTTACTCCAATAGATTTTAAATTATGTGCAACATTTGCTGCGCCACCTAATCTAAAATAAGTTTTTTCTACATCTAAGACCGGTATTGGTGCTTCTGGGCTAATTCTATTTGTGTTTCCAGAAATATATTTATCCAAAATAATATCACCAACAACTAATATATTTAGATTTTTTATTTCATCTTTTTTCATTTTCTATAATAATTTTTTTTATAGTTAAATAATTACCTGCATGATAATGATTTTGAGTTTCTTTCTCATATTCTAAAGAAGGGTCAAATAAAATAGTATTTAGGTTTGATGTTTTTCCAAACTCAACATCTGTAAACTTATCTCCAATCATCCATGAATTTTTTAAATCAATACTATTATTATTTTTGAACTTTTCAAACAAACCATTTTTAGGTTTTCGACAACCACAATTTTCAGAAGGAGTATGTGGACAATATAATGTTTCTAAAATTATCACTCCGTTAAATTTTAAAATATCAATCATGTGATTATTAACTCTATGAAATTCAGAATCATTAAAAAATCCTCTACCTATTCCCGATTGATTTGTGACTATAACAATATTATATCCACTTTTATTGAGCTCTCCTAAAACTCTTATAGAATTCGGAAAAAATATGATGTCATTTATATTGTCAAGGTAATTAGCATCTTTAATTATTGTGCCATCTCTGTCAATAAAAATATATTTGTTCAAACCAATAATTTTGATTCAATATATGTGCAAAAAAAATGTAAAATCAGTATGTGTGTTTCCTGAATTCTAGCTGTATTTTCAGAAAATACGTTTACAACTTCATCTATTCGGAGGTCACTACATTGTCCAGAATTTTTACCAGTCAAAAGAATGGTTTTAACATTATTTTCAACAGATGTTTTTATTGCGTTAACTATATTTCGAGAGTTTCCTGAGGTGCTGATAGCTATTAAAACGTCGTTTTTCTTTGAAAGCCCCTTAATCTGCCTTGAGAAGATATCAGAAAAATCATAATCATTTGAAGCTGCGGTTAATATTGAACTATCAGTGGTTAAAGCTATAGCAGGTATTGGGTCTCTATTGTTTTTAAATCTAACAATAAATTCTGCAGCAAGATGCTGGGAATCTGCAGCCGAACCCCCGTTGCCACAAATTAGAATTTTATTTCCGTTCTTAATTGCTTCATAAATAATCTCAGCTGCATTGATAATTGAATTTGAATACAACTCCAATGTTTTTGATTTGGCAATTATTGATTCTTCAAAAGCTTCATTTAATATTTTCATTTTATTATATTTTTTTCAATTAGTTCATTTAAAACAAATTCAGGTCTTATATTTTTTATATTGTAGTCATCCCGAAATATCAAATTATCTTTTCCAATGGGGTAGAACTTATTAATATTGTTAAAGGGATTAAAAATAGCAATAATTGGGGTTTTAGTTAAGGAACATATATGCATAGGACCTGTGTCATTTCCCAGGTAAAAACTGGCGCCAGTACTTAACTCCAATAATTCGCACAATGAAATCTTTCCACATAGATTTACAAAAAGATGATTAAATTTATTAAGGTTTTGATGATTAGTTAAAAAATCATTTTTTGAGCCAACTAATAACAATTTAAATCCCCTTTCGTTTAATTCTTTAGCGACATTTAAAAAATTATCTAAGCCCCAATTTTTATTTTTATGATTTTTAAAAGGTTTTCCAAAAGGACAAAATATTACGTAATTATTTTTAAAATTAATCAGATTATTTTGTGTTCTTGATTTTTTTAAAATCATATCATCAATATAACTGTAATAATCTGCCTCTTCAATATCTAATCCTTCAGATTTCAAAATGTTTATTAATCTGGATGATTCCTTTATCATTCTTATATATTTTCCTTTTTGCTTTTTAAAGCTTAAGTCTGATGAATTCCAAAATCCAAATCCAATATTTACATTAATAATTTTTTTGAAAAACAAATAATCTAAAAACTTGTTAAAAAGATTTCTGTTTGAGTGTCTTAGGCACATCGAAATATCAAAATTATTTCTCTGTCTAAATATAAAGTTTAATAATTTTTTAAATAATTTAAATTTATTTTTAATATCAAATTCAAAATAATTATCGATCAATTTTAGTTTTAAAAGTAAATCAATTGGAGAAGAATTTTGATTAGTTTTTTGATTTGAAATAAAAGTAATAAGACAATTTCTATATTGCTTTCTTACAGAAACTAATAATGGAATTGTTAATGCAATATCTCCGATTCCTCCTGGTCTTATTATCAGTATCCTCGTCATTTATTTGATTTTAGCAAATAATTTTCCATTACCAAAAAATCAACTCTGTTGTTGGCAAGCGCTTTAACTGCTGTTTCTGGTGAACTCAATATGGGTTCCTCATGTGCATTAAAACTTGTATTGACCAATGCACCACAACCTGAAATCTTTTCAAACTCAACCAAAATTTCATAATAAAGATTTAAATCATTTTTTTTTATAACCTGAGGTCTAGCCGTTCCATCAACATGAACTGTTGCTTGTAATATATCTTTGTATTCATCTTTAGTATCATATGTAATGGTCATATATTTTGCTGCAGGGACATTCTCTTTATAAGCAGGAAAATATTTCTTTGCATAATAGTCAAGAACAACAGGAGCAAAAGGCATAAATTCAGTTCTATTCAGTCTATCATTTAATGTTTTATTAACATCTTTGTTGAATGTATTTAATATTATGGATCTAGATCCTAATGCCCTTGGTCCCCACTCCATTCTTCCATTCCATAATCCAACAATTTTATTTTCATTTAATAAATTAGCAATTCTTTTTGCGGGATTGGCCATTTTTTCAACCACAATATTATCATTTTTAAAGTTTTTAATAAATTGAGACAATTCATTCGAATAATTTGCTCCTAAAAATGAGTCAGAAATTGGATAAGAATTATGTGATTGATTCTCTTCTTTTCTGTTTATGTCTGCTAAAATCGCATTACCTAGTGCTAATCCCGAATCCCCCATTGCAGGATGTATAAATATATTTTTGACACTATCAAGTTCATATAATAGTTGGTTCATCCTCACATTGGCAAACACACCACCAGCAAGCGAAATATTTATATTGTGTAAGTTGTTTTTATTACATATTCTTAAAAACTCATTTATTGTTATATGCTCAGCTACTTTTTGACATGCATAGGCAACATCTTCCTTTTTATATCCATCAACTATTTTTAAAATCTTCTGTTTTAAAAGTGAGTTTACAAAACCATAATCTCTTGATATAATATCAGATGAGTTATATAAGTTTATTTTTTTAATTATATCAAGATTATCAATTTCATTAAAATTTTGATTTTTTCTAGCTCTGTCAAATGGATATCTTTTTAATCCATTATTATCTGACGTAAACAAACCTAAAAAATCATCAACCAATCTTGTTTCATTTCCATAGGCAGCCAAGCCTGTAATTTTACCTTCGTGCCTATTAGCTCTATAACCAAGTATCTCAGTAATTGTGCTATAAAATACTCCAACTGATGAATCGTACTTATTTCCATGCAATAATTCTATTCCATTTTTTGTTGGCACATAAAAATTAAATGAATACATACCACCTCTTCCATCGGATGTTATTATCAAATCAGATTTAAATGGGGCTGTATAAAATGCAGTGGCAGCATGACTCTTATGATGGTCGTAAAACTCAACTTTTGAATCAAATCCATCTTCTGTTAGAAATTTCAAAATTAAATCAGAATTTTTTTTACTATTAATTCTGTTATAGAATCGAAAAATAAAATTAATAACTCTAGAACCGTACTCTAAATATTTATAAAACTTATTCTTGGTGAATCTATACAGTATTTCATAATAACCTAGGTGTTTAGGAATATTATCTTCAAATGCTATAACATCAATTTCTGACTTTTCAAGATTATTTTCAAATAAAATCCTTTCAATTGCATTTTTTGGCCATCCAATATCTTGTTTTATTCTGGACATTTTCTCCTCCTCAATAGCCATAACTATTTTTCCGTTAATTATTAATGCAGCTGATGAATCATGCCCAAAATTAACCCCAATAACTTTTAATTTGTCCATTTTTAATCCCAATTAAAATATTCCTTATTTTTTTCTTTATTTACAAAACGTCCACGATAATAATCCCTGTTCAATAATTCCTCATCTGACAAATCTCTACTTTCTTCGCCAAGTGTAATCTTCCACCCAGGAAAAATTGCATTTATGTGATTCCACTGCTCATGATTTTCTAAATTTGAAAAATGACTTAGTTCACTTAACATTTGTGGATTAATTGAAACTGGACCATCCCTTGACTCGTCTGGTTTTAAGACTGTATAATGTCTTTCTATACATGTGGACCCCATGGCGATGGCTATCTTACTAGCGATGAGACCAGTTTCGGATGGCTTTGAGTGGTCGCTGTAGCCTACATAGTTTGTAAACTTTTTCAAATAATTAATTCTATTTAAATTTAATTTTTCAAGCGGTGTTGGATAAATAGTTACACAATGTAAAAATTGATAATTTGACCCGGCTAATACTTCAGATGCTTTTATTATCTCATCGTCAAAAGTTGCTCCGGTTGAAACAAATATGTTATTTGTGATTTTTTTTACGTCATTTAAAAGAGGGTAAGAAGCACAGTCGTAACTTGCAATTTTAATTGCATCATATCCCATTTTACTAATTTCATCACACGCGTTCCTTGTAAATAGAGTGGTCATTGATTTAACACCAGCTTTTTGACACTCTTCAACAAACCAAAACTCATCCTCCAATGATAAGTCAAGTTTTTTTAACCTTTCTAATTCGTTTTTATAAGGACGTTTAATGACCTTTATTTTTCCAGAGGAGTCAACTTCACCGTCTTCAAACCTTAGTCTTTTTGACAAATCTTTTGATCTGATGGCTTGGATTTTTACATAATCCGCTCCGTTTTCAGAAGCGGTATGAATCATCTTCTTTAAGATTTCTTTGTCACCATTATGATTTTGACAACATTCAGCAATAAATTCTACTTTACTCATTGTAAATTAATTAATTTTTATGTTAGATTATGGTAAACTTTTATAAATTTTGATGTTATAAATTCTCTTGTTCTTTTTATTGAACTTACTCCGTATCCGCCTATATGAGGTGTAACTAAGAGATTATCATTATTATTTAAATAATTTCTTATTGAATTATTTTTAGGAATTTCATCAATCCAAACACTATCATCTTTCAAAACATCTAGAGCAGCACCCTTAATCAATTTTTTAGATAATATCCTCAGCAAATATTCTTCATCAACGATTTCGCCTCTTGACGTATTTATAAAGTAAGAATCAGTCTTCATTTTATCAAATAAATTTTTTCCGTAAAAATTAATATTTTCATTATTATATGGAATATGCAAAGTCACAACATCAGAAATTTTAACCAGCTCATCAACAGAATTTACAATTATAAAACTTTTATCTATATTTTTATATGCACTGCTATCAATATCAAATACGTAAACATTCATTTTAAAAGCTTTAGCATATTCACTAATAATTTTTCCTAGTCTTCCAAAACCAATAATTCCAATACTCATTCCATATAATTCATCAATGAATAAATCATCTCTGCTCCAACTACCAGCCTTTACCCGCAAAGATGTTTCATTAATCTTTCTGATTAGATTAAGAATTAAAGACCATGTATGTTCAGCTGTACTTGTTATTTGTTTTAAAAATTTTGTCTCATTTTTAAGAGAAATAATTTTTATGTTTTTTGATTTTGCATGATCAACATCTATGTGGTTTAGCCCTGTAGTTGGTGTTACTATATAATCAAGGGAGTTCTGATTTTTAAGATTTTCCGCATATAGATTTAGACCTAATCTTGTAAAAATACATTTAAATTGATTTTGATTTAAAATTTTATCAAGTTCATCTTGGTTTTGAATGACTTTTCTGCACAATCTAAAATGACTTTCTAAAATATTAAGAGATTCTTCCGGATATTTTGCTGCCTCCAAGTGTAAAATTCTTTCTTTTTTCATTTTTTAGATAAAAATTTTGCATATTGAAAATCCTCAATTGTATCAATATTAATTGATGAAAACTTGTCCATTTCATATGCTAGACAAATATTTCCTTTAAAACTTTTTTTAAGAATTGTTTCTCTTGATGATAAATAAATAGCTCCATTTCTAATATACATTGGGGTAAGTTCTTGCCTGTTTTGATTTTCAGTCTCTTCACAAAAAATAGGATCAATCAGTTTACCATCTTTTATATACTTCATCCTTGCCGGATGATTACCCTGAACATCAACGACTGAAATAACACTGTCTGCTTGTCTATTATTTTTTATTAAACCGATACAATTATCAATGTCAGTATATTTTCTAAACGGAGTTGTTGGCTGTAACATAATCACATAATCATAAACTTTAGAATTCAACCTTTCCATTTCAATCAAAGCGTGGTTAATAACATCGATTGATCTTGCTGAATCGGAAGCCAGAGCAGATGGTCTTACAAAAGGAACAATTACTCCTTTGCTAATTGCCAAATTGGAGATTAGCTCCGAATCGGTTGAAACAATTAAATCATCGATTTTTGATTTTTGAGCCTCTTCAATGGTATAATTGATTAATGGTTTTCCATTAATATTCTTAATATTTTTATTTTTTACTCCTTTTGAACCTCCTCTTGCTGGAATTACACCTAAAACCATAAATTTAATTTATAATATTAGAAATTGTTTTACTTAAATTCATATAGGTAATTGAATTATAGTTTTCTATATTATCAAATTTAAAAATATTCCATCCATCAAAAATAATTGGATGATTATTCATTTTATTAATAATAATATTTAAATCTATTTTTTCATAAAAAATATGATTGTTTAAAAACATGACTATATCGCAATTTTGGATTCCTTTTTCAAATTCTACCGGATTTAAACCTAATGAAATCATTTCATTTTTACTTGCTACTGGATCATGACAACATAACTCTGATGAATCTCCTTTAAATAAATTATAAACCGAAACAGCAGATGAGTTTCTGATATCACCAGTTTCAGGCTTACCCTTAAATGCCATACCACAAACAAATATCTTTAGATTTTTAATTTCTAAACCAACCCTTTTGGTTTCATCTGTTACTTTTCTATATACAAATTCATGCATACTATCGTTTATCTCTCTTCCATATTCAAATAGTGTCTTTGAGTTATTAGAAATTGACTCAGAAAAGATAAAAGGATCTTTAGTTAAACATGGCCCCCCTACACCAGGCGACGGATATGGAACCATATCCCTTGGATAACCTTGATTTGCTGAACTAATTACTTCATATATATCTAAGTTGTATTTTGACGCAATTTTAGCAGTATAATTTGAATAACTGAAGATTAAATCTCTAAAACTATTGTTAATTAATTTAGCCATCTCTGCAGCTTCAATAGACTTTACTCTAACTATGGTATTAGTTATATCTCTAAATATTGCTGCTGTTGCTTCCACTGACTCATCATTTATACCACCTATTATTTGAGGTAATTCGGTTAATTCTTGAATCGCTTTACCCTCGGCCGTTCTCTCAGGTGCAAAACTTAAATAAAAATCTACACCACACTTTAAACCTGAGTACTTTTCCAATATAGGCATAACGAAGTTTCTAGTAACTCCGATGGGGACGGTCGAACGTAAAATTACCAAATTTCCTACAGAAATTTTTTTTCCTACATCAATTGAAATCTGCTCAAGATAACTTAAATCAGGGGAAAAATTATCAGAGTTTGTATTCTCTTTTATAGGGGTTCCAACAGATATTATAAAAACATCTCCATCGGCAGGTATACTTTTTTGAGGATTAAAATTGGAATCAATACATTTTTTTAACAGAAATTCAATTCCCTTTTCTTTAACATATGAATTTCCACTTTTCAAATCTGAAATTTTTAAACTATCATTGTCTACTCCCGTAATGTAGAAACCTTTGTCTGCCATGACTAATGCAAGTGTAATCCCTACATAACCCAACCCCAAAACAACTATATGTCTATGGGAAGCTACTTTTTGCTCCCAAAGATCATGATAACTTAAAACTTTCTCTAATCTACCTTTTTCATCAATTAAAACAATTTTACTTAAGAATTTTTTACTTTTTCTTTTCCTTGAAATTAACTCGGCAGGAATTTTTTCAATTAATTCCAAGTAAGAGGTTTTAGCATTAAATAAAATTGGATTTTTTTGATATATATTATTTATTTTGTCATTCAACTTATAACCAGAAATTAAAGATCTTCTCAGATCACCCTCAGTTATTGTCCCAATTACCTTTTTTGATTTTGTGTCATGAACTACTGCAATTCCAGTTGGCATTTTTTTTTCAGACAAAGATTGAAAAATATCAAATATCTGTCTTATAGTATATGTTTCATCAACTAAATATTGTTTATACATTTAATTTAATTTTTTGTTAATAAATTCTATTGTTTCAGAAATACCATTCCTACTTATGCTTGACAAATTGCTTAAAAAATATTTGTAGGGGATATTTTGAATTAGTTTATCCAAATTATTTATTTTCTCAAGGTCAATTCCTAAACCAATTTTCATCTTCTCGATTTTTTGAATATTATTTATCATTTCATAATTATTTTTCTCTGAAATAGCTAAAATTGGTATATAATAGTCAATACAATCGGTTATAATTCCGATTCCTGGTCTGGCAATTATTAAATCAATATTAAAAAAACTATTTTCTTCAAAGTTAAATTCATAAACTCTTTCTGAGATAAATTTATGTTTTTCATATTCAGAGCAGTAAATATTATAATTAGATTTTTTTAACAATACACTAATAATACTATTTATTATATCTTCTACTATTGCTGTTCCTCCTCCTAGAACCAAAATGTTTTTAATAATACTTTTTTTTCTATTTTTTCTTGTTGGATTTACCAACCAAGAAGTAAAAAAGGGTTTGGTATATTTTTTTACATTTTTTGAAGCCATTTCTTTTAGGCAAATCATTTCTGGCTTAATTTTTTTAAGTAAACTAATTTCATTCTCAAAATATTTAATAATAATATCATTATAATTTATTTCTCTGGAATATAAGTCGGACCATAAAAACGAACCCATCAGGATTATGTCTTCGTTAAATTGTAAAACATTTGTAACATTATCTGAAATAGTTAAGTCTGAATCATTTATAAAATTAATAGGAAATACAGATTTTTCTGAAATTAATAAATCGAAAGCGGAATCATTTTTCTTACTTTTTACAAGTTTTATCGGAGAAATATAGTTTGTTATTAAAACTCTATTATTAGTAATTAATGATTTGGTTAAATCACTATTAATGTCCCTAGAAATTAGGTCTTTGTTGCAAAGAAAATTAATAAAAATATTATCATTTTTGATTAAAGCATTTGCTATTTTTGAGCATCTCTTATAATGCCCAAAACCATTGTCAGAAACTATAAATGTAACCTGTTTCATTTATTTTTTTTCAAAGAAGTTTTCCAATCAATTAAATCTAAATTAAAATCATTGATTGCTTTTGAACAATCTAAAACAGAGTAAAAAGGCCTTTTTACTTTTGAATAAAATTCCTCTGTTTTTATTGGTGTAATTTTTATATCAAGTTTACAGATTTTTTTTATCTCTAAAGCAAATTCATACCAAGAACAAATTCCATTGTTTGAAAAATGATATAATTTTGATTTTTTTTTAAATAATTTTTTAATATTGTCTAGAATAAATTCAACCAAATCAGATGCATTTGTGGGACTTCCAAATTGATCATCAATTATTTTAAATGTATTTTGAGACCTTGCACCTTTTAAAATTTTTGTATAAAAATTTTCTCCAAATTTAGAATACAACCACGAAGTTCTAATTACAACAAAATCTTTGAATCTGGAATTAATTAGAGAAATCTCCCCATTTCTTTTAGTTATACCATAATTTGTAAGTGGATTAGTTTTATGATTTTCATTATATGGAATATTTGATTTACCGTCAAAAACATAATCGGTTGAAATATGAACCAATTTAACATTATATTTTTCACACAACCTTGCAATATTTAAAACAGAAATATTATTGATTAAATTAGCAGCTTCATAATTATTCTCAGCTTCATCAACCTTTGTGTAGGCTGCACAATTTATAAGTAAATCAAATTTGTGTTTTTGGAAAATACTTTCAGAAACATCCTGATTGGATATATCGAACTCATATTTATCAAAAAAAATGAAATTGTAAGAGTAATTATCTGAACAGTTCATAAACTGTAAGCCTAATTGTCCATTAGCTCCTGTTATTGCGATTTTCATGAAAAATAACTTAACTCTGGATTGAATACTGGAAGCAATCTATCTTTTTTTGAAACAATAATATTTTTTTTATCAAAATTCCAATCAATGTTTAGGATTTCATCATCAAAACGAATACCCTCCTCATGGTCTTTGGAATAAATATTATCAACCTTGTATGAAAATGAAGCATTTGGGCTTAAAACTAAAAAACCGTGAGCAAGCCCGCGTGGAACAAATAATTGACGATTATTCTCACAACTTAGCTTAAATTTTAAATAATTACCAAAGGTTTTTGAATTTTTTCTAAGATCAACTACTACATCTAAAACTTCACCATGAGTGACTTGAATAAGTTTTGCTTGGGCAAATTCATCTCTTTGAAAATGAAGCCCTCTTAAAACTCCAAATTTTGAGAATGACTTGTTTTCTTGAATAAATTTTGTTTCTGGAAAAAAAATTTCCCACTGAGAATTCTTAAAGCTTTCATAAAAATATCCTCTTTCATCTGAATGAATTAATGGCTCAATTAATTTTAGACCTTTAATTTCTGTTTCAATTATTTTCATTTTCCAGAATTTCTTTTAAGTATATACCATAATTTGTAGAAATAAACTTTTCAATAATAGATGAAAATTTATCACGATCTATATAGCCATTTCTATAAGCAATTTCATGAATGCATCCTACCTTTAGCCCTTGTCTTTTTTGAATAGTTTGAATGAAATTATTAGCCTCAAGTAATGAATCCACAGTTCCGGTATCTAACCAAACATATCCTTTATCCATAATTTTTACATTAAGTTTATTTTTTTTGAGATATTCTTTATTTACCGATGTAATTTCAAGCTCACCTCTTTTTGAAGGTGTTAAAGACTTTGTTATTTCAATAACATCATTTGTGTAAAAATATAGTCCAACTACTGCGAAATTTGATTTTGGTTCAATAGGTTTTTCTTCAATTGAAATCACCTTACTATCAGAGTTAAATTCAACAACACCATATCTGTTTGGATCCTTAACATAATAGCCAAAAACACTACAGGAATTTTTATTTAAATCTTCAATTGATTGTTTTAATAAATTAGTTAAACCGTTACCGTAAAAAATATTATCTCCGAGAATTAGACATACATTGTTTCTACCGATAAATTCCTCTGCCAGAATAAACGCATGAGCAATACCTTCAGGTTTATTTTGAATTATGTAAGAAAAACTGACCCCAATTTCAGACCCATTACCTAATAATCTTTTGTATGCAGAAATATCTTGAGGGGTAGAAATAATCAAAATTTCCTTTATGCCAGCATTTAATAATACAGAAACAGGATAATATATCATTGGTTTATCATAAACAGAGAGCATTTGTTTTGAAATCCCAACGGTTATTGGATACAATCTTGTTCCTTTTCCCCCAGCTAAAATAATTCCCTTCATTTATTTATTTTTGACTTATTATAAATTAAATAATCTCCAGAATCTATATCAGCTAGCCATTTCTCGTTATTAATATACCAGTCAATTGTTTCAGAAATACCCTCTTCAAACTTATAATTACATTTCCAGCCAATTACATCATTAATTTTTTCAGAATTTATCGCATACCTAAAATCATGTCCTTTTCTGTCTTCAACAAATTCAATTAATTTCTCAGAGGAACCTTCAGAATTATTAAGCTTATCATCTAAAATCTTGCATATTAACTTAACCAAATCAATATTTTTCCATTCGTTAGATCCACCAATATTAAATGATGTATTAATAATACCAGAATGTAAAATCATATCAATAGCCCTAACATGATCTTTAACATGTAGCCAATCTCTAATATTTTGACCATCTCCATATACAGGAAGTTTTTGACCATTTATAATTTTACTTATGAATGAAGGAATCAATTTTTCAGGAAACTGAAAAGAACCATAGTTATTTGAACAATTTGAAATTATATAATTTATTTTATAAGTTTCAGCATAAGCTCTTACAAAATGATCGGATGAAGCTTTTGATGCAGAGTAGGGTGAGTTTGGTTGATATCTACTCTTTTCTGAAAATAGGCCGTGATTATTCAATGAACCAAACACTTCATCTGTGCTAATATGATAAAATAGTTGATTTTTAGATTTTGAATCTTTAAATAGTTCCAATAAATTTATTGTTCCTAAAATATTAGTTTTGACAAATCTAAAAGGGTCTGCAATTGAATTGTCAACATGTGATTCTGCTGCAAGGTGAATTATACTATCAAAATGATAATTTTTAAATATTTCTTTTAACTTAATAAAATTGCATATATCACCATACAAAAAAGTATAATTTGGTTTATTTTCTATATCAATTAAATTATTTAAGTTTCCAGCATATGTTAACTTATCCAGATTATAGATACTATATTCAGGATAATTATTTACAAAATACCTTACTAAATGTGAACCAATAAATCCCGCTCCTCCTGTTATTAATATATTTTTCATATAAAATTATAGTTTATAAATCCCTTCTTCTTTGTAAAAGTTTTTTATATCATATATAATTGTATCATCATCGTTTTTTAATTTATTCAAATTTATTTTTTCAAAATTTTTATGCGAAACAGCAAGAATTATAGCATCATATTTAGAATTATAAGGATCAGAGGTAATTGATATATTATATTCTTTTGAAACTGAATTATTATCAATCCAAGGATCATAGACCAGCACATTACATTCATTTTTACTCAAAAAATTAATTAAATCAATAACTTTAGTATTTCTAGTGTCAGGACAATTTTCTTTAAATGTAAATCCTAAAATTAAAATTTTTGAATTTTTAATAATTTTTCCTTTTTCAATTAATAAATTAAGCACTTTACTACCAACAAATTCAGCCATTGAATCATTAGTTTTTCTACCTGCTAGTATGATTTCTGGGGCAAAACCAAGACTTATGGATTTATCTGCTAAGTAATATGGATCAACACCAATACAATGACCACCAACCAATCCAGGTCTAAAATCTAAAAAATTCCATTTAGTTTTAGCAGCATCAAGAACTTGATTAGTATCAATATTCATCAAACTAAAAATCTTAGATAACTCGTTAACAAATGCAATATTTATATCCCTTTGTGCGTTTTCTATAACTTTTGCTGCCTCTGCAACTTTAATACTTGAAGCTAAATGAGTTCCTGCAGGAATAATTGCATTATAGAGAGAATCAATAAAACATGCTGCTTCCTTATTGGAGCCCGATGTGACTTTAATTATATCTTTTATAGTTCGTTTTTTGTCACCTGGGTTAATTCTTTCTGGTGAATATCCAACAAAAAAATCTAAATTAAATTTCAAATTACTTTCTGACTCTAAAATTGGAACACAAATCTCTTCAGTTAAACCAGGATAAACTGTACTTTCATAAATAACAACATCTCCTTTTTTTAAATATTGACCAACATTTTTTGTTGCTGATTTTATTGGGGCTAAATTTGGTTTATTTTCTTGATTAATTGGAGTTGGCACAGTTATAATATATACATTTGGGATTAACAAATCTTCTTTATTATTAGAAAAAAATAAACCCCTTTTAGTTGTGCTCTCAATTTGAACGCTTTTTATTTCATCTGAACTGACCTCGAGGGTCAAATCATTAAAAGTTCTCAATTCTTGAATTCGATTTTCATTTATATCATAGCCAATAGTTGTAAATTTTTTTCCAAATTCAATAGCAAGTGGTAATCCTACGTATCCCAGCCCTATAACTCCAATAACATTATCTTTAAATTCTGTCTTCATTTTTTAAATCAATTATTTTTTTTATTATCCTTGTAGAAGTCTTACCATCCCATAAACTAGGAATGGAACTTTTTTTCCACTTATCATTAAAAATTAGTCTCATATTCTCTGCAAGCTTTTCAAGATTATTACCCACTAGTATATTTGTACCTATTTCTACAGTTTCAGGTCTTTCTGTATTTTCACGAATAGTTATACATGGAATTTTCATATAAGTTGCTTCTTCAGTTATACCCCCCGAATCAGTTATAACAGCTTTGCAGTTTTTTACCAAATAATTAAACTCAAGATAGGAAAGTGGATTAACCAAAACTAAATTTTTGGATTTGATATCCGTTAAATCCAAGATTTTTTTTGTCCTTGGGTGAACAGGAAAGATAATTTTATAATCTAAAGAGTTATCAATAATACATTTTAATATTTTTTCAAATAAATTTTGTTGATCAACATTTGAAGGTCTGTGCAATGTTAATACAACATATTGATTTTTAGAAATATTTTCTTTATCCCAGAAAAGAGGTTGTTTTAGTTTATTGATATTTGATTTTAAGGAGTCAATCATTGTATTTCCTACAAAGAAAATGTCATTTGAATTTACACCAGAGTTGATTAAGTTATTACCTGCGCTAATTGTTGTGGTGAAGAAAAAATTTGAAATACTGTCAGTTACAACACGATTAATTTCCTCTGGCATTTTCCAATCATAACTTCTTATACCCGCTTCAACATGAGCTACCTTAAACTTTAATTTTCTCGCAACAATTGTACATGCCATAGTTGAGGTTACATCCCCAACAACTATTACCAAATCAGGGCTTTTCGATGAAAGATAATTTTGAAATTCAATAATTATTTTAGCTGTCAGCTCCGCTTGGTTTACACCACCACAATTCAAATTTATATCAGGAGAGGGTATTTTTAATTCTCTAAAAAAATTTTGAGACATGTTATCATCAAAATGTTGACCTGTATGAACCAATCTGTATTTTATTTTTACAGAATTTTTTTTGTTGTTATTATCATAAATTGCGTGAATGATAGGCGCAATTTTCATAAAATTAGGTCTTGCACCTGCAACTATTACTATGTTGATTGAGGATTTCATATATTATTTATATACCAACTAATTGATTTCTTAAGTCCTTTCTTAAGGGAGTATTTTGGAGAATATCCTAATTTTAATTTTGCTTTATCTATCATTGCAAGTGAATGCTGTATATCACCCTTTCTTGGAGGTCCATATATAATTTCAACTTCTTTTATTTTTTTATCATAAGTGGTTAAAATTTTTTTGATTGTTTCAGCTAATTCTGTTAATGTTGTGCTTTCACCGAATCCACAATTATATATTTGATTAACTGCATTAGGATCTTCAGTGAGAATTGATAATATATTCATTTCGATAACATTATCTATGTAAGTAAAGTCTCTTGAAATTTTACCATCTCCATTTATAATTGGTGATTTTTTCTTTAGAAACGAATTTATAAATATTGGGATAACAGCAGAATATTCACCATATGGACTTTGTCTTTTTCCAAAAACATTAAAATATCTAATTCCAATTGTCTGTATTCCGTATAAATTGGTAAAGTTCTCAGCATATAGTTCGTTACAATATTTAGAAATTGCGTACGGAGATAATTGTTTACCTATTTTATCTTCCTGTTTTGGTATTTCTAAAGAGTCTCCATAAGTAGAACTACTAGCTGCATAGATAAATCTTTTAACATTATTATCCCTAGAGGCTATTAACATATTTAAAAACCCTGAAATATTTACATCGTTTGTTGTTAAAGGGTCACTAATCGATCTAGGTACCGAGCCTAATGCTGCTTGATGAAGAACATAATCAATTTTTTTACAACATTTAATGCAGGTTTCTAGATCTCTGATATCACCTTCGATAAAATTAAATTTATCACTTTCAAAAAGATGATTAATATTTTCCAAACTTCCATTTGATAAATTATCTAAACATGAAACAATTGAACCGTGATTGATTAAAAATTCACAGAGGTTAGAACCGATAAATCCTGCACCTCCAGTAACAAGTATCTTTTTATTTTTAAGTTTACTTAAATTCATATTTTAGACCTTTAAAATAATCTATTGTTTTACTAATGCCTATTTCTATGGGAATTTTAGGCTCCCAATTTATCAATTCTTTTGCCTTGAGTATAACTGGTTTTCTTCTCTTAGGATCATCTTCTTGTTTTTTTTTGAAAATGATTTTAGATGATGAATTGGTTAAACTGATTATTTTCCTTGCCAATTCTAAAATTGTAATTTCGGACGGATTTCCAAGATTTATTGGCTTAACAATTTTATCATTTGAATCCATAATCTTAATTAAACCTTCTACAAGATCATCTATATACTGGAAACTTCTAGTTTGAGATCCGTCTCCGTTTATAGAAACATTTCTGTTATCTAATGCTTGACAAATGAAATTTGAAACTACTCTTCCATCATCAATTGACATTTTAGGGCCGTATGTATTAAAGATTCTGACAATTTTTATTTTTAGTTTATGTTCTCTGTGATAATCCATAAATAAAGTTTCAGAACATCTCTTACCTTCGTCATAACAGGATCTTGGTCCAACAGTGTTTACATTGCCCTGATATTCTTCGCTCTGTGGATGAATTTCTGGATCTCCGTATACTTCACTGGTACTTGCTTGTAGAATTTTTGCATTATTTTTTTTTGCTAAACCTAGCATATTAATTACACCAATTGTACAAGTTTTAACAGTCTTTATGGGGTTTACCCGATAATGAACAGGCGAGGCAGGACATGCTAAGTTGTATATTTGATCAATATCGTTTCTGTAAAAAGGTTTGACTATATCATGATTAACAAATTCAAAATTAGTGTTATCTATTAAATCTGCAATATTATTTTTAGAGCCGGTAAATAAATTATCTAAACAAATTACATTATGTCCCAATTCAAGAAGAGCCTTACAAAGATGGGACCCAATAAATCCTGCGCCACCAGTTATTAAAATATTTTTAGTTTTATTTTCTTCCAAGTCCTATGTAATTAAATCCAATTTTTTTTATTTTTTCAATTCCTAAAATGTTACGTCCATCAAAAATATATATAGGTTTTTTTGTTTTTTTGTAAATTTTTTCCCAGTCATAACCTTTAAACTCATCCCACTCGGTCATTATGGCTATTATATTACATTCAGAAATATTCAAAAATGGTTCTTCAATATAATTAACTAAGGACTTATCATAATCTGAATTTACATTTGATAAATCAAAATCAACCTGGGATTGCTTAACTTTTGGATCATATATGTCAATCTGTATATTTTTGTTTAGTAAATTATTAGTAACATAAATCGCTGCAGATTCCCTTGTGTCATTTGTATCTTTTTTGAAAGCCCATCCTAGTAGTAATACTTTAGACTCCAGATTTTCTTTTCTGATTAAGTCAATAATCTTATCGGAAAACCTATCTCTTTGGTGTTCATTAATAATAAGTACTTGTTCCCAATAATCAGCTACCTTTTCAAGACCTTCAGACCTGGCTATGTA